>Ga0160421_1000019_pt1 | contig 229884 bp, 178 predicted proteins | sample TAMARWmetagpilot_FD_108195 | JGI IMG/M metagenome (GOLD analysis project Ga0160421, IMG submission 108195) | Phycosphere-associated microbial communities from TAMU algal ponds, Corpus Christi, Texas, USA - TAMU ARW-7 10/27 metagenome pilot | ecosystem: Engineered > Artificial ecosystem >...
GGACGATGCCGATGTAGACAACACTACAAACGACCCAACCGATACCGATGGCGATGGCATTACCGATAGTTACGACCCAGTAGATACTGGAGATGACGATGGCGATGGTATCCCTAACTACGCAGATGCAGACCAAAACGGAGACGGCGTTGTAGACAACGGAACCGATACCGATGGTGATGGCATTACCGATGCAGCAGAGACTGCCAACGGTACAGACCCTAACAACGTAGACAGCGACAACGATGGTATCCCAGACGGAGCCGATGTAGACTCTGGTGCAACCAGCAACACCGACACCGATGGTGACGGCGTACAAGATGGTGCTGATGTAGACAACACAACAGGAGATGCAACAGACACAGACGGTGATGGTATTGTAGATATGGTAGACCCATATGACAACACAGACGCAACCGATACCGATGGCGACGGCATCCCAGATGTAGCAGATGTAGACCCAACAGGAACAGGATCGCCACTTAATGGTCAGGATACGGATGGAGACGGCATACACGATGCTGCCGATGCAGACGATTCCCCAGCAGATGGTGCCACAGATGCGGGTAATACAGACGATGATAACGATGGTATAGACAACGCTTACGACCCAACAAATAATGCCGATACAGATGGAGATGGTATACCAGACTATGCCGATGCCGATGTAGATGGAGATGGCATTATAGACAACGGTACAGATGCCGATGGCGATGGTGTTAACACCGCCAATGATGCCAACGATAACAACATCGATACCGATGGAGACGGTATACCAGATGGTGTAGACGTAGACAACGGTCTATCACCACTAACAGATACCGATGGCGATGGTATTACAGACCAGGCAGACGTAGACCAAGGCGGTACAGATGCAGATTTTGATGGCATCAATGACGCTGCCGACCTTACCGACAACTACAGCACTGCAGATGCAGATGGCGATGGTATACCAGACGCAGCAGACGTAGACCCAACAGGTACAGGTAGCCCACTTAACGGGTTAGATACAGATGGAGATGGCATACAAGACGATGCCGATGCAGACGTATCAGGACCAGACACAGATGGAGATGGCATTAACGACAAGTACGACCCAGATACCTTGGGCACGCAAGAGTTTAACGCAAGTAGCTTTACATTCTACCCTAACCCGGTAAGTGCAACAGCAACAAGCATAAACTTTAACCTGCCAAGCAGCGTACAGCAGTTAACCATAACCATGTACGATGTTACAGGCAAGCTTGTAAAACGTTACCAAAACGTACCAGTACAAACAGGAGCCAATAGTATAGCCAAGCCACAAGTACAAGGCGGCATGTACCTATTAGACTTCTCGTTTAACAACGGTGCACAAAACGTAACCAAACGAGTAATAATAGAATAATTTGTCATTGCGAGGAGTGAGGCACAAGCGACGTGGCAATCTCTCAACAATGACAAAAAATAAACAAAAGTTAAAAGGTTATACAAAAGGTTAATAAAAAGAGCACCTCGCTGCAACAAAAAGCAGTCCAATACAGCAATGTGGCGAGGTCGCTTTTAACAACCCAAAATAACCAATAACAAAACAAACGTCAGTTCGAGTGTTTTTGAGGTACGAAAAAATGTATCGAGAACCACAACAACAGACCAAAACAAAATCAATCTGTCATTCTGAACGCTAGTGAAGAATCTCAAAAAAAGATGACTCAGTAACCTCAACAATGACAAAAAACAAAAACCAGTGTCTTTCCAAGCGTGGTCGCTGAGCGTAGTCGAAGCGAAGCCGAGGAATCTCACTAAAAACAAAAAGTGTAATAATTAAAACAAATAAAAAATGAAGAAAATACTTTTAATCACAATGTTTATGGCAGCAGCCTTTACAGGCTATGCCCAAGACCCATCTGCCGCCCTACAGGTAGACGCTACAGACCAAGGCTTTTTAATGCCACGTATGGATAGTGCTGCACGTGCAGCCATAGGCACACCAGCAGCAGGTTTGCAGGTATACGATACAGACACCAATACTATTTGGTTCTTTGATGGAACCGTTTGGATTAATACAGAGTCCGCAGCAGGCAAATGGGTAGATGATGCAAATAGTGATGTTGTATTAAATATGCCAACAGCTCTAGATAGCGTTAAATATACTGTAAATGGTTTTAAAAATTTTGATGTAAATGACCTTCATCCAGAATTCTACTTATCAGGATCAGGGATTATCACTCAAAATCCTCATGATAATACACGTAATTTATTTAAAACAGATGCTAAGGATATATCTGTAGAAAATGCGTTTTCTGATAAGGCAGGAGCCAAATATGTTACTGTAGCTAATAGTGCAGATACAAATATAGCATCAGGGACATTAAGTTCGCTTTCTGGTCAAGTAGCTGTTAATAGTGATAATACAAACACTTACTCAGTAGTTAGGGGTATAAATGCCCTTTCATCATTTTTTGGTAATACTGCAACGTCTGTTATTGGTTTTCAATCTGTTGGAGACTTAGGGCCTAACAGTACCTCTACAAATGTATATGGTATAAACAGTACCGCTTATAATCGTTCTTCTAACACATTAACTAATTTAATGGGTAACAGAGCAGTTTTTACACTTGCAGGAAGTGGTAACACTAATAATGTTAGAGGTTTCTATGCATTAGGTAATACAGACGAAACACCATCTGGTAACGTTACAAATTATAGAATATTTGAGTCTAAAATGGCACTTTCTGGTTATACCGGAACTATAAACAAAGCTTATGATTTCTTTGCTGGCGATTTTGATGCAGGAAGTGGCACTATAACAAATGCTTATGGTGTATATATTAGAGGAGAAAAAATCAACTATTTTGAGGGTTCTTTAGGTATTGGTACTGATAACCCTGGGGCTAAGTTGCACGTAGCCGGTACAGCGGGTACAGATGGTATTATGTTCCCTGATGGTACGTTGCAAACTACGGCTGCAAATGCAAAATTTGTTGATGGTGTAGATCCTTTAGAAGCAGTTTACACTACAGGCAATGTTGGTATTGGCCTTACAAATCCAGCTGTAACATTAGACGTTAATGGTGCTACAAGAATTAGATCTGGTGCTACTTCTGGTCAAGGAAGATTAGAACTTAGTGATGGTAGTGGTGTAGCTTCTATTCAAGGACATCCTACGCTTAATGGAATAATTATTTCTGGCGCAAGTGATGGTGAAGCAACACCATTAATGGTTGTAGCAGCAGATAAAGTAGGTATAAATAATGGAACTTCTGAACCTACATCAGCCTTACAGGTTGTAGGTTTGGCAGAGTATGCAGATGATGCAGCGGCAGGTGCAGCAGGCCTTACAGCAGGTGCGTTTTACCATACAGCAGGTGTGGTTAAGGTTAAGTTATAATACCCACGGTGCCGTACTATTGTATTGTGTGGTTATATAGCAAATAAAACTAAAAACCGTAGTAACTATACTACGGTTTTTTTTAAATTGTACTATGAGTAGAAGCTATAGATATAGCAGCCCACCTTCGTCATTACTAAACCATAATGTGATTTGTAGCTTTATTGTCGAGTGTAGTTACTTGGCCTTGTAGAAGTAAGACAGAAATCTCTAACACTAAAAGCGTTTAGAATTTAAACAAATTTTTACCTTTATAGATATGTATATTAATAAATCTTCATTATTATTTTTTATTCTTAGTATTCCTTCATTTATCCTAGCTGATACAGTGAATTGGAATTTGAATACCTTATATGGAGTTTCCCAAAATGGTTTTAACACTATAATAATAGATGCTAGAAACCATTTTGTTGTTAATCCAAACGACACTATAATCGTTTTAATTGAAGAAGGAACTTATTATATAGGCGGTAATGGTAGTCATGGCATTAATTTTACAACAGCAGGAATAAACCCAGGACCTCAAGGAAGACTTATTTTTAAAGGAGCAGGAATGAACCTAACAAAATTAATCTTTACTGATACAAGTGAGAATATGATATATGGTAAAAATATGTATAGAGTTGAATTTAGTGATATGCATATGACAAGATTGAATTATACTGTAACGCAAGGTAATGTAGTTTCAATTTCACCTGGTGAAGTTATATTAGATTTACATGATGGTTTTCCTAGTCCTTTAGAGATATTTAACCCAAATAATTCATCTGGAAGATATTTAAGAAGATATACAAATAGTTTAACAAATCCTCAAGTTATTCAACAAGATAATGATCAAGTTGCTTTTGGTTGGAGGAATGGTCAACCTAAATATCCAGAACAAATTTCAGGGAATATATGGAAATTCTATCTTAATAATCAAAACACTCTTTTAACAAATTATAACACAGGAGACTATGTTGGAGTTAAATCTAAACATACTGGAAATACGTTTTGGTTTAGCATTGGTGATGATTTAACTTTTAGAAATATAAAATGGACTGGTAGTACTAGAGGTGTTGCAAGAGGAGGGTTTACTAATGTAAAAATAATTGGTTGCAGAATAGAACGAGGTTTACCAATCAATGGTCAAACCCCTTGTTTATCATCTCCTGCAGGAGGACCACAAATGAATCAAAACAATGATTTACCCTCAACTGGTATGATATATCAAAATTTTTACTGTGATTCTCCTGGTGATGATTGTGTGGCATTTTTTAATGTTACAGATGGTATTGTTAGTAATAGCACATTATTAAATTCTTTTGCCAGAGGTATCTATTTATCTGAAGAATCTAACAACGTCTGTGTTATTAATAACACTACAATTGATAATTGCTCTATTGAATCTAGAGCGGTAGTACCAAATATTATTGAATGGAGTATAGAAAATGCAATTTTATCTAAATATTATTAATAATAATTGCACTCTTTCATATTCTGATAATGAATTGATAACTAAAAATAAGTATTCTGTATATACTCAAAATGACACAATTTACATAGTCAATAAATTAAACAAATCTTTTACTGTAACACTTTTGGATATATCGGGTAAAATTATTGCCAAAAAGAATTCTATAAATAGTTTTATAAAATTAGATTCTAGCACCTTAAATAAAGGTGTTTATATAATTAATATTTTAGAAGCTAAAGGTAGAATAGAATCTAAAAAAATCATTATTAATTAATGGATACCCCTCGCTAGCGCTCGTTTGTAACGAGTGCCGTAAAAGCAAGGTAAGTTTAAAACAAAAACCTGCCATCAAACACAAAGACTTGTTAACACCCAATGTTAATAAACATTTTTTTTATAATTTTGCAATATGATGGGCAATGCTTACATAAAACTTACAAAAGACCAACTAGATAAAGTTGGCAATACCCTTATATACCTTGCCAACAAGTTAGATGGTCTATCAAAGACCAAAGCCTTAAAGCTAATTTACATACTAGACGAGCTATCTATAAAAAAAAGCGGCATACCCTTTTTTAACTTAAAATACAAAGTCTGGAAGTTTGGTCCAGTATCTGAAGAACTGTTTATAGACCTATCTTCAGAAACCACCTTGTTAAAAGATTATATAAAACGCACATCCGAAGAAGGTGTTACTCTAATAGAACCAACCAAGCCCTTTAACAACGATGAGTTTACAGACAACGACTTAGAGTTGCTAGATTATGTAATACAAGAATTTGGCAACAAAAGTGCAAAAGACCTAGTCTACTATACCCATCGTAAGAACGCACCTTGGTACAATACAGCCGTTAAACACGATGTACTAGATCTTCTTGAAAAAGAAGAAATAAACAACACCGAGTTTTTAATAGACATGCAGGCTTTAATACAACACGACAGCAGAAAACTGTTTTTGTACCAAGACTACACACAAGCCACCTAAGCATGTTTGCAGAGGCTACCATTGTATATTTTGATCCGTTTTACTTTAAAAATGGCAACACAGCAAAACCCAAGTACTTTGTGGTATTAAAAAACATAGATAACAAAAACATACTGGCCTCTTTACCAACACGCAACGATGCCATACCTGCAAAAGACGAAGTAGAAGAAGGTTGTGTAGAGTTGCCACAAATTAACCTTAACTGTTTTGTGCTTTCTAACCAAAAGGAAGTAACCACTTGTGGCAAAAAACTAGATTTTAAGACCTTTATTTACGGGCACCAATTAGACACTTACGAAACATCGTTTTTAAAGGAAATATATCCTTTAGAAAATACAGACTACACTATTTGGGGCAAAATGAAACCCGACATTTTTAAACTATTGCTTACCTGCTTAAAAACTTCAAAATCGGTAAAGCAAAAGTATAAGAAGTTGCTAAATGCTTAGTTATCATGTTTTAGAATAGTGTTTTTTTGCATTCTAAACTATCATAATTAAGTTATTTGCCTATGCCTTTGCTTTAACAAATTCTCAATTTCTGCATTATAATATCATGGCCTTCCCACAGTCATTGCGAGCCTGCCTATCGGCAGACAGGATCAGCGAAGCAATCTCTTCGTCATTCATAACGCTTTGTCATTCTGAGCTGTCAGGCTGAGCCTGTCGAAGCCAAAGCGAAGAATCTTTAATCAAGAACAAAAGTGTCATTCTGAACGCTAGTGAAGAATCTCTCTGTCTTCCCAATCAACGTTCTGTCATGCTGTACTTGTCGAAGCATCTCATCTTTGTCGTGTCTTTCTGTGTAATAATCTGTCATTCCAAACTGTCACACTGAGCACAGTCGAAGTGTTGTTTCGGAATCTCACAACAAGCAATCTCGTTGTCATTCTGAGCAAAGCGAAGAATCCCACTCAAAAAACCACTTATTAACCAATAATACCACTTATTAACCTCAAATTTCATTTCCAATCAAAAATTGGCTACTTGCGGTGCAATAAAAAAATTAACCCAAAACATGAGACACATATTACTATTAGCAACAATTACCGTTAGTTTTTTGGTATCGCAAATGGCAACCGCACAAAAGCTATCACCACAAGATTTGCAAAACATAGAGCTTGCCAACCACAAAAAAATAGTAGCCCAAGCCCTAAGCTATAACGATGCCCAAACAGCCATAAACAGTATGCACTACATTATAGCCTTAGAAGGCGCAAACAGTACCTATAAAGACAGTTTGGCTATTACTTATTACAGAACAGGCAACTATGTAAGCAGTCACTTAGTGGCAAAAGAACTATTAACCTCAAAACCAGACAACACACAACTGTTGGAGATCAATGCTGTAAGCCTGCAAAGCCTAGGTGCCACCAAAGACGCCATTGCAACTTACGAAACCCTATTTGCAAAAACCAATAATATGGCACACGGCTACCAATTGGCTATGTTGCAATATGGTATTAAACGCTTGGCAGAAGCGCAAGCAACCATAGCACAAACACTGCAATGCGCTGATATTGAAAATGCCTATTTGCAATTTGCAATAGATGAAAACCAAAACCAAAACGTACCATTAAAAGCAGCTGCTTTTAATCTACAAGGCTTAATCGCTTTTGAGCTAAAGGATAATACAGCAGCTAAAAATGCTTTTGACGAGGCGTTAAAAATTATGCCAGAGTTTACTGTTGCCACACAAAACGCCAATGCTGTGGTGGTAGCCATGCAAAATGAGCAAAAGGTTAAGGAACAAACTAAAAAAGAGTAACAAGCATACGTTTAATATTGCCATAATATTAAGTATTTAAACGGTTTAAGCCTGTCTGGTTTAAGCCGTTTCTTTTTTAAGGCATGCCAATTATTTATAAATAGAGCCACTTATTACTTTATGGACTTTACTCTTTTGGGTATTCTGTACTTTAGGTTTTTTAAATACTACCAATGCAAAAAACACTATTTGTTACAGTTATTTTCTTTAGTTTATATTTTCAATCGCATGCTCAGGTTAGAGATCCATGGTATGCAGAGATAGGTATTAATGCTGTAGATGTGTACCCTGTTGGAGAGGATGCGCCCCAAGGTCCATTTTTTGATGAGTTTTTAAACGTTACAGACCATTGGAATTTTGGTTTCTACGTAAGAGTAACAAGACAATTAACAGAAAAGTTGGATGTAGGCCTTATGTTCTCTAACAATACCATTACCAAATGGGGACAATTTGGTAACGACGATGTAAGTTTTGCAGTAGAAGACCTAAAGTATTATGGTGCAGACATTAATGCCAACTACTATTTGCTTACCAAAAGGCTAAAACCTTTTGTGGGTTTTGGCGCTGGCTATACCTGGATAGAAGAAGGTGCCAACAATACCTTTTCTACCAACCAAGGTACCGATAATTTGGTTGGTGCCATGACGGTAAATTTAGCCTTGGGATTAAAGCTTAATATAAACGATTATTTTTCTGTAAATCTACAGACCACATACAAGCATTCTTTTCAGGAATATTTAACCAAGCACTGGCAGCATACCTTTGGCATACAATACAGGTTTTTGAGCAATAAAGCATGTAATTATGTACGATAAACCTTAGGGGCTATAGCAATTGAAATATGATTTTTGCCAGTTGTTAGCCTATTGCACCATTTATTACATGTTAGTTTTTAATTGATTTAATGTTAGTCAAATTTGCAGCTTATTTAAAAAATAACGAGACAAAATTGAGCCTTCCATAGCGTGGTTTAAATTTTATAAAAGCTTAAAAATCAATAAACAACAATAAAATGAAAAAACTTTACTATTCAATAATGGCTGTATTGCTTTTTGCAGCACAATCTAATTTTGCACAACAAAAAGACAACCCTTGGTCTTTTGAGGCAGGTGTTAACTATGTTAATGTCTATTCTGTTGGAGAAGATACGCCACAGGGCGCGTTTCTTGACGAGTACTTTAACATTAATGACCATTGGAATGTGGGCACCTATTTTGCAGTAACCAGAGATTTTGGTAAATGGGTATCCTTAACCGCTAGAGGCTCTTTTAACAACATTACTAAATGGGGCGAAAACGCCAATAACGAAAGAGTTTTTGTAGACAACCTTACCTACTATGGTATGGATGGGATGGTTAATATTAAGTTTTTGGCAGACACTAAAATTAAACCTTATGTTACGCTTGGTGGTGGTTATACTTGGATAGAAGAAGGCACATACAATACCTTCTCACTCGAAGAAGGTAGTGATAATTTAGTTGGGGCAGGTACAGTTAATTATGGTCTTGGTCTTACCTATGATATTACAGACCGTTTTGGGGTAAACCTGCAATTTGTCTATAAGCATACCTTTAAAGAATACTTAACCAAGCACTTTCAAAACAGCGTAGGTGTGTATTACAACTTAGGCAAGTCTGCACCAAAAGAAGAACCAAAAGAAGTTTTCGATGCTGATAACGATGGTGTAGAAGATGCTCACGATCTGTGCCCAAGTGTGGCAGGTAAAAAAGAATTTGCTGGCTGCCCAGACACCGATGGAGATGGCATACCAGACAGCTTGGATAAATGTCCGAACGAAAAAAACATTCAAGGAGGTTGCCCAGTTAAGGAAGTAAAAACATCTGATATGCAAGGTAACAATACCAATAGCGCAAATGTTTCAAAAGAGCCTAAAATTCTAGATACAGAAAAAACGGTTTATTTTGAATTTAACAGTGCCCAGTTAGACAACAATGCTAAGCAAGTTTTGGATGCCGTGATAGAAATGACCAAAAATGCAAGCTCAGTATCCATTCATGTAGATGGTCATACAGATAATACAGGTAAAGAAACATTCAACAAAACGTTGTCATCAGACAGGGCGAATAATGTTAAGGGCTACTTAACGGCCAATGGCGTACCATCAAACAGTATTATTACCGATAGTTTTGGAGAGACCAAACCTAAAGCCGATAACAGCTCAGAAACAGGTAGAGCATTGAACAGAAGGGCTGAACTAAAAATAAAAATTGCTGTTAATTAATTTTTGCTAAGGTTAATGTTTTGAAAAGGCATCACTCTCGTGATGCCTTTTTTCTTTAATAAAGACTAATATTTACATACCAATAAAGAAAAACATTACCGTTTGTTTTTAATACATAACACTTATTACTTCATAATTGGAATACTTCTCTACAGTAAGGATTTTAGAAACAGATTAAGTTTCTTAAACCCTAACAATGCCAAAAGCCTATAAATTAAGAAAAAATAAGAGGAAAAGTAAAACCGTCATTCTTGGTCATTTAGAGCTGTTTTATTTACGGTTGTATGCCCATGGTTTAAACACTAATGAAATTGCAGATTTTCTGGATGTAGACCAAATTAAAGTCAACCAAATAAGATATAATATAACAGCTAAATACAATACTAAAAATTGGGTTAAAATACTAGGAAAAGCGTTTAAGAACAATGTGTTGCAACAGCAAGATTTTATAAGTACGGTTATTAAACAAATAGCATTACAGCACACCCAACTAATTTACGAGCAGTATTTTTTGCCTACCTCATCCAGTATTTCCAACAATCAATTAAAGCAAAATATAATAGCATTCTATTACACATGCGAAGTAAAACTGAGTGATGAATATGATAAAAAAAAGAACGACGAAAAGCTAACATCGCAAGAACTAAGATTTGTAAAGCTTAAATACAACAATTTAAGCCCAGAAGCAATTTACAAGAGACTGAGCATCAGTCATTCCGAAGAAAAACTTCGAAGTCTAAAACGCAGTGTGTTTAAAAAACTGGAAGCTAATAATTGGTACAATGCTTTTAAAAAAGCCATGCAGCTCAATTTATTGGACGAACCAAAAAGCCATAGCATAAATCTAGAAAGTGAAGTAGCTACCTGCTGTAACAAAATTATTAGAATCAACAATTTAAAACGCTTACTGGACAGCGAAAAAAAGCTTTCAATCTATAACGAGCTTCTGGAGCTATATACCAATGTAGAGTTTTCTAAACTAATCACCAATGCAGAAGAAAGTATTTAGTGAAGTTGAGACCACCATGAGCCGAACACATACATTAAACAAAACAGAATTGTATGTGTTGAGGTTAATACTGCACGGCTACTCAAATTTTGAAATAATAGATTTTTTAGAAATAGAGCTCGATCAGTTTTTTAAAGTTGAACAAAGTATAAAGTTTAAACTGGGCTGTACCTCATGGTACAAGGTTATAATAAAAAGTTTTCAATTAGAGGTCATTAAGCAAGAAGATTTTATAGATGAAATTGTAAAGCAGCAGGCCCTAATGTTCAGCGAAAAAATAACCACCAAAGTGAGTGCTCAAAAAGTGAGCAATAAAGAGGTTAAAAATATAATCATAGAGTTTTACCAGCACTGTAACACAGCTTTAAAACAAAGTAATAAAGAGAATTTCTCTATTGATGAAAGAGAATACCTTAAACTTAAGTTCAAAGGGCTTAGCAATGATTCTATAAACGGTAAGTTGCAATTAGGCAACGAACAAATAGACGTAGTTAGAGAGAAGGTTTTTTTTAAACTTAAAGTCAACGACTGGTACAATAATTTTAAGAAGGCTTTCCAGTTGGATATATTAAAAAAAGAAGACTATTTGAGTATAGATATAGAGTTAGAGGCTATAGATATAGCGGTAAATATTATTTCTGCCTTCTTATTAAAAAACCTTTCCGAAAAAGAAAAGCAACTTATGGTATATGATGAGCTGCTACGCATATATACAACCATAGAGTTTAATTATTTATCAAAAGCATTGTTATAGTACTAAAGCATTACATAAAAGGAGCATGAGAGAATTAGAGTATTTTTTTGCCAATTATGGTATCAGTATAATTATTGTAATAGCAGTTTTTATTTTAATAAGATTGTTGTTTAAATCTAGCGTTAAAAACTTCCATTCCAGATGGAGCACCCTTATAGACAATTTTAACTATTCATCGCAAGATTTTTATAAACAGCTTACAGAAGAGTTGCAATCTCACGGCATTAAAGGACTGAGCACAAAATTTGTGTTTTTAAAGGAAGGCAATGCGTTCTCATCCAAACGCACCTACTTAAGGGTAACTTGGAAAGATTACGATTATGATATTTGCGCAGCACCTTTTGGCAATGGGTTTTTTATATCATGGTGGTTGTTGTACAAAAACTCTTTTTGGCAGTTATTTCTCTTTAGAGTGCCATTTATTGGTACTTGGCTGGTTAAAAAATTGTTCCCTATTACATATTACAAGATTGATACAGCATCCATGTTTATGAGTTATGCCCAGAGTTCTGTGTTGAAGATTGTAGATACTATAACCAACAATAAAGGCGTAAAAGCACTTTCTGAGAATGAGCGCAAGCCCATATTAAAGGATATTTTTAAGCGTTAAAATGGCTTTTACCGCTTCGCAATTAGCTACGTTAAATTTTTATAATTGGGAAATTTTAGGCAGAGGATACTGCTTGTATCCTTATCAAGTAGCTATAGAGCCACCATTTAAGACTTTTAAGCACCAATTTAACTTTAACTACCCATCAGGTTTAGATGATGGTAAGGTCCCTTCCCTTTTAAAAAAAGCACAAAACTTATTTGTCTCAAAACCAAAACCAGATAAAGAATATAAGAACGAATATGAAATAGAAGTACTACCCTTTGAAACTGTTACAGAAAAAGTAGCCTTACAAATACACTTTAATAAAGCCCCAACTGTTGACTCTGCATTAAGTCTGGAATTATTACAGGGTTTAATGTTTACAGAAGAGACCATTAGTTTTGAGATAGTTGGGACTAAAGATGTAATTGTTATCCAAATAGTATGTTCTTTAATAGATAGTAATAGAGTAAAAGCGCTTTTTAAAGCGTACTTCCCTACTGTAACGATAAAGGAAGTAGAGGTGTTTAACCTTCCTTTTTCAAATAAGTTAGACATAGCGATTTGTGATTTTGGATTGGAAGAGGAATTTACAAGACCATTACAAGAAATTGATAATTTCAACTTAGACCCTTTAAAAAATACCTTTGCAACCTTAGATAATTTACAGCATGAGGATGTGGTTATGCTTCAGATAATATTTAAAGGTATAGAAAACCCTTGGGCAAAACAAATTACGGCATCTGTAACTGATGGGTATGGCAATAATTTTTTTACTGATGCCCCAGAAATGCCAGATCTGGCTAAAAGAAAAACGAGCTATAGCTTATGTGCCGCTGTTGTTAGAATTGCTGTGCAAGCAAAATCAGAAAACAGAGCCACTTACTTGGCTCAAGAAATGATTAATAATATAGAGGTAGCCACACGTTCACCTTTTAATAGATTAATACCATTGAGTAATGAGGGCTACAGTATTAACCATCATCATCTAAACCTATATTCCAGAGAAACAAATCGATTAGGGATGTTGCTAAGTTCTAAGGAAATATTGAGTTTGGTTCATTACCCAAATAGTACAATTAATTCTCAAAAGTTAAATTACACCAAATCTAAAACAAAACCTGCTGTACAGATTTCTAATGAGGGTTGTTTGCTGGGAGTTAACAGTCACAACCAAAATATTGTAGATGTAAAATTAAGTCATGAACAAAGATTAAGACACACACATATTATTGGTGTTACAGGAACAGGGAAATCTACCTTATTGGCCAATATGATATTAGATGATATCACCAAAGGTACTGGTATTGTTTTAATAGACCCACATGGAGACATAACCGATGATATTTTATTGCAAATACCAGAAGACAAAAAACAAGATGTCATTTTAGTTGATCCATCAGACACGGATTTCCCTATTGGGTTTAATCTTCTCGAAGCCAAGACGGATATAGAGAAAATAGTGTTAAGTTCAGATTTGGTTTCTGCTTTCAAGCAACATGCAACCGCTTGGGGAGATAATATGAGTGCCGTGCTCACTAATGCAATAAATACGTTTTTAGAGAGTGCCAAAGGTGGAACAATAATAGAATTAAAACGCTTTTTACTAGAAGACAGGTATAGAAGTGAGTACCTAAAAACAGTTGAAGATGTAAGTTTAAAATATTATTGGCGCCATGAATACAAAATGGTAAAGAAAGGAATTGCACCTTTATTGACCAGAATAGACACATTTTTAAGACCGAAACTTTTAAGACACATGTTTGCACAGAAGCAAGGTCTAAATTTGAATGATTCTTTACAAGAAAACAAAACAGTACTCATTAAACTGTCACAAGGATTAATTGGAGAAGAAAACAGCTACCTACTTGGCGCTCTGTTTTTATCAAAAATCAATCAAGCAGCATATAACAGACAACAATTACCTAAACATAAAAGAAAACCTTATTATGTTTATATAGATGAGTTTCAAAACTTTATAACACCATCTATAAGCTCTATGTTATCTGGAGCTAGAAAATATGGTATAGGTCTTGTTTTAGCTCATCAAGAACTTTCCCAAATTCAAGACAATAAGGTTTTAAGCTCAGTTTTATCAAACCCTTATGCACGTATATGTTTTAGATTGGGAGATGCTGATGCTAAAAAACTCGAATCTGGATTTTCATATTTTGAAAAACAAGACCTAATGAATTTAAATACAGGAGAGGCTATTGTTAGGCTTGGTGCTATTAACAATGATTTTAATTTAAAAACCCATGCAGCAAATGAGTATAAAAATAATCAGATAAAAGAAGATATTATAAAACAATCCAGAAACCTCTACGCAAAACCATGTAGTGAAGTTAAAGAACTATTGTTAAGCCTCATACCCAATGTAGATTCCCAAGAAGATAAGGAAACGGTAGAGCCCAAGGAAACTGAGGTTCAAAGTCAAGATATAAAAAGGAAAATAACACATAGCCAAAATTCAACAGAATCATCAAAGCCAGCAATAACCGAAAAAGAAAAGCAAGAGTTAATAGCCAATGAGATCAAGTCTCAATCTATTAGGGAGCATACCCATTTACAAAAAACCATTAAAAGATTGGGGCAACAGCATGGTTATATTGCAACCACAGAAAAAGAGACAGAAAATGGTGGGCGCATAGATGTAACCATGGAAAGTGATAAGTTAAAAATTGCATGCGAAATATCTGTGACCAATACACCAGAATACGAGGTTGATAATATAATTAAATGTTTAGATGCGCATTATGATTTGGTTTTAATGATTAGTAAAAAAGCCAAGCACCTAAAGCAGATTGAAGACTTGGCGAAATCAAAACTATCCAAAGATCAATTTATCAAAACTGTATTTGTCCATCCTGATAATGTGGTGGATTATTTGATTGAAATCAAAGTGAATTCTGAGCCTAAAACGGAAATTATTAAGGGCTATCGAGTAACTACCGATTTTGAAGATAGCTCAGACAAAGATAAAAAGTATGCTAGAGATTCTATTTTAAGGCTTATTAGAAAATTTAGATGATTAGGGTAACTATATCTATTAAGGTCAATTAGGGTAACCCTTATATTATTCTTCTTAAGGGTTAAAAAGAATAAACTTCAAAATCATCCGTAAACAACCACTTATTACCTATAAGAGGCATTTATTACACCAAAGTTGATAATATAATGTGTGTCGTTTTCTTTTACACATTATTAACAAGTTGTAACCATGAAGCACATTGCAATTTCAATTTTTTTTCTATTTCAAGTTTTAGTATCATTTTCCCAAAATACAGAAAATGAAAATTCTGAAGATTTTGAGCCCTATTTCTCAGTTAAACTTGCCATCAATACTGTAGATGATAATGGTGATGGCAATCCCTTTTCAACCTTCAACAAGTTTGGGGACAATGCCTTTTCTAACCCATTCGCATTAGGTTTAGAATACCGTTTTAGTAGAACACTTTCTGTTGGGTTAACTGGAAGTATGAATAAATTTAAACCTAATGGTAAGGATATAATTCAACAAAATGAAGTTACCCAGGAGGTGAATTTTATGGCTATAGATTTAGCTGCAAGACTTTATTTGGATGATCTTATAAAAAGCAAAAAACAAGATAGTGATAGATGGTCATACGATGAAGAGTCAGGTAAATATTATGATAAAAAATCGGGTGAGTATTATGATATTAAACCTAATTGGTATGATGTGTATGTGTTAGGAGGTGTAAGCTATTTTAACGAAGACAATAATGTTAATAAATCAGCTCTAGCGGGTGTTTTCGGTTTAGGCGGAAATATTTGGCTTACAGAAAATTTAGCCATTAATGTTGAAGGTCTTGCTAAATTCTCGGGAAATGATACAGCCAATCATGCGCAGTATCTGGCAGGTTTACAATACAACTTTGGTAAAAGAAGCAATAAAAATAAGACTAAGGAGGTTGAGGAGACTATAGTTGAGGTTGTGGAAGAGACTGTTAGCATAGATTCTGATGGCGATGGTGTTTTAGATGAAAATGATTCTTGCCCTAGCGTTAAAGGAGATAAAGCTAATAGTGGTTGCCCTTGGCCTGATACTGATGGCGATGGTATTGAAGATAGAATAGATGAGTGCCCTCAAGTTGCAGGTGTTGCTACAAATAGTGGATGCCCTGAGGAAGTTAAGGAAGTACCTGTTAAGGAAGAGGAAGCCAAGGACTTAAATAAAAAAGTAATGAGCCTAGCTAAAACCATTAAGTTTAATTCTGGTAATTATAACTTCACCCAAGAAAGTTATACTGCTTTAAATGAATTGCTAGAACTATTTAAACAACACCCTGATATCAAGATTGTCATTGAAGGACATACAGATAGTGCTGGTAGTTTTGAGAGTAATGAAAGATTATCCAGGCACAGAGTTAATGCGGTTAAAAACTATTTTGTTGCAGGAGGTATACCTGAGAGTTCTATAACCAAAAAATCATTTGGAGAATTAAAACCGATAGACTCAAATCTAACAAAAGAAGGCAGAGAGAATAATAGAAGAGTTGAAATATTTGTTGAATATTAATTGTAACAAGAAGACACCTTTCAAAACAGAGATAGAAATGAAAAATAAACCTAAAGATAAAATATCCAGAAAAGAAGCCATTAAAAAGATGGGTAAATATGCTGCTTTAACTGCTGCAGGCACATTTGTAATCCTCAATCCCAAACTATCTCAAGCACAAAGTCCACCAGATCCAGGTGGAAATCCATTTGATTAAGGTAAAGTCAAAATTGCAAATGATGGAAATAGTTCAATGATGGTTGATAAAATTAAAATGATGAATTAAAAAAAAATAAAGTAACAATGAAAAAAATATTACTTCCAATACTGCTATTGTTTTGCATTAAAATGCAAGGGCAAGCTTCAGTATATGCAAATGATGGTTCTGCTTCGTATTTAACTACTATGGGTTATGTGAACGGTAACTTAATAGTTAACGGCGAATTAAATATTACACCCACAGGTGATATTGATGTAGACGGTAATGTAAACGCATCTGGACCAAACTCTAAATTACAGATGTACTCTGTGTCTAACGAATTTTCTAATCTAATGATTGGGGGCAGTGCGAATGGAAAAGCTACTTATTTTAGATTTGTTAATCGTTGGAATAACACAAGTGGTACAACCACTACTCATAATGATTTAGTTTCGGCACCTTTTACTAATGCAAGCCAAACTTTTGGCGTATTTAGAGCCGTTCCTATGAATGCTGCAAATATACCAAGTGGAACCATTGGTGGTGTTCCAAGCTGGTTGTTTGGACCTTTCGATAATAATATTGCCCAAGGTACAGGTAATGGGCCTTATGTTGTTTGGAATGCTGGCAACGATGCAGAGGTTATAGTAGCTGGCGTTGGTTATAGAACAGGAACAACTAATATTGCTAACGGTGGCGACACTCTTTCTTTTACAGGTGATATGCTTGTAGGTAATGTAACAGTACCTATAAGTATTGGCTCAGCTTATCCTTGGAATCTTATAGGAAACCCTTACTCAACTTACATCAATTGCGGTGACTTTTTAACTGAAAATGCTGCCGTGTTAGATGAAAATGCTGTTGGTATATATGGTTATGATGGTACAGCTGAGGCAGGAGCTGGAGATTGGACGGTTATTAACTTTAATAACTCAAATGAATCTACTAATATGGCGCCTGGTCAGGGATTCATGGTTATGGCAGAAGGGTCTAATAACATTACTTTTACACCAGCAATGAGGAGAATGGGCTCTGGTGATGATTTTATTTCTGGAAGAACTTTTGATAACAAGTATTTTAGATTACATATGCAAGGTAATGTTAATCAGTCTTATTCTGACTTCTACTTTAATAATAACTCAACACGCTCTCTTGACCCAGGTTATGATGCAAGGTTGTTTTTTGGATCGCAAACTAATTTCTATTTGTATTCTCATTTAGTAGAGGATAATATGAATATACCTATGGTAATGCAATCCTTACCAGCTAACGACTATCAAGAAGATGTATTGATTCCATTAGGAGTAGAGGCACAATCTGGTGACGAACTTACTTTTAGTATCTCTGAATCAACTTTACCAGTTGGAACTAATGTTTATTTATTCGATAATGAAACCAGTAATGTAACAGATATTAGCAATAGTAATTATACTGTACAGCTAACAACAGACCTTAGTGGTATAGGACGTTTCTACATTAATTTTAATAATACAACATTGGGATTAGAAGAAAATCAACTCAATAGTTTAAATATGTATGTGGAGCAAAATATAAATCACCTTGTAATATCCAGTCAATTAAATGAGAAAACAGATGTTGGTATATTTGATATAAATGGTAGACAAGTATTAGAAAGAGAAATAACTCTTAATAGTAATGTTGCTAGTAAAATAAATTTATCTCACCTTAGTAGTGGTTTTTATATAGCTAGAGTTAAGTTGAAGGGAAATGGTCAAATTGTTAAAACAAAAAAGATTATTTTAAATTAGAAGCGATAAAACATCATTTTATTTATAGTGCAATCCTTTATTAGTTTAATAAAGGATTGTTTTTTATTTATAAAATATTGTTGTGTAATAAAATTTATTGTTTGTTTCACTTTTAAGAATACCAAAACCAATATTGGTAAAATCGCCGATAATCATTTCTCTATGTCCTTCACTGTTTAACCAAGCATTAACAACAGATTCAGCTGTACTATAACCATAGGCCACATTTTCCCCAACACTTATGGCGCCTTTCTGCTTTAAGCCGTTACTTCTAATAAAAAAGTTGTTATGGTTTATGGATTGTGTTTCGATCATATACTTGCTGTGACTAACAGCATAAGCTGTAGCAAATGAACTGTCTACACTCAGTATGTTGAGATTTTTTTCTAATCTATAATCATTAATGTGGTCTAAAATATCTTCAGACATTATCCAATCATTTTCTTCTGCCAAGGATAAATCTATTGAAGTGCTATACTCAGTATTAATATCCTGTACGGTACAGGATATGAACGAAGCAATAAAATAAGCCAATACAACCATTTCTAAATAATTTTTTTTGACATTCATAAATATACATTTCCAATAAAGATGATGTCAATAAGTCATAATTCTAAAAGCCAAGTAATAAGTGGTCTTTTTTTGTTTTAAGTGTTGTTTTTCCACTTTAAAACATCTTTACCCACTTATTACTTTAGTTTTAAAATATAGGTTCAGCATGGTTAATTTTACAATCATTATTCAAAGGTTTTTAATACAGTTTTGCAATAAGAAATAAACTTTTGTATTGCCTTTGAAGTCTATTTTTAAGAGGTTATTTTAGATAAAAACACAAATAATGAAAGTAGGACTTTTTATAAGGGTTAGCACTTTAGACCAGGCTAATAATACAGATTCTGTTGAGACTCATATTGAGAGAGGTAAATTATATGCACAGTCTAGAGGCTGGAATGTTGTTGCTATTTATAACCTTGCAGGCGTATCAGGTAAGAGCACAATTAACCATGTAAATACCAAGAAAATGTTTAATGATATTAGGGTTGGTAAAATAGAAGGAATTATAATAAGTTCATTAAGTAGATTGGCTCGTAATACCTCTGAACTTCTTGAGTATAGTAAGTTTTTTGAAGAGCATAATGCAAGTTTAATATCAATTAACGAGTCCCTTGATACGTCTACAAGTGGAGGGAAATTTTTCTACACCTTGTTGAGCGCACTGTCCACCTATGAAAGGGAGATAACTTATGAGAGACAGATGGCTAGTCTCAACTACAGAAGAAGACTCGGTAAGTTTACAGGTGGTATGGTTAGTTATGGTTACAAAATAGTAGATGCAGAGGTTGTAATAAATGAAGAAGAGGCCCCAATTAGAAGGCTTATATATGATTTGTTTTTAGAACATCAAAGAATGTCTACTGTGGCCCGAGAGTTAAATAAAAGAGGTTATGTTACAAGAAAAGGAAAGAAGTGGTCAGATACCACGGTAAGAAGACTGTTAAAGAACACAGATGCTAAAGGTGTTAGGAAATGTAATTATAGAGAGCCAATATCAGATTCTAATCCAACTGGATTAAAGCCACAGTCTGAATGGAAATATTTACCATGTCCGGCATTAATATCTGAAGAAAAATGGAATGAAGTTAATAAAATAATTAGTGATCAAGAAAAAGGAAGTGTCCATAAACAACCACTAAACAAAAGAGTTCATTTATTTACAGGTTATCTAAAGTGTGATAAGGGACATAAATTTCATGTTGTTTCAAAAAGTTCGAATTACAGGTGTAAAGATTGTAAACTGAGCATAAACAAGGATGACTTGGAAGAGTTATTTTTAACAAGATTGAAAAAATTTCTAATTTCTGAAAAGGAATTGAACGAATATCTGAAATCTAATAATCAAGAGATACAATTAAAAAGAGATGAGATAGAATTTGCTGAAAATCAAATTAAAAAATTAGAACTAAAGCTTGAACAATTAGTAGATTTAAATGTATCTGGAGAAATACCAACACAGGGGTTTAAAAAGCACTATGAGCCTATTTATAATAGAAAAGAAAGTTTAGAGGTAAACTTAAAGGAACTTGAACTAGAATTGAAGAAGTTACTTGAAGCTAAATCATCTTTTGAAAAAGTTTCATCAAAGTCCTTAGATTTTTATAATAAATGGGAAAAATTAGATAGGTCTGAAAAGCGCTATGCTGTAGAATCTGTTACAAATGAAATCATTTTCGACGGCAGAAATATAAAGTTCAAACTAAAACAAATTGCACCACACTCTTTTTTAGAATTAAGTCAAAATGGTCAACAACGTAGCATAATATTGTGGCTTGGGGAAAAACAGCTCAGATTATTGAAAAATTTGTAACCAAAGGTAAAGAAGTAGCTATAGAAGGTAAGTTAACAACACGCTCTTGGGAAGACAAAGACGGTATGAAACGTTACACCACAGAAGTGGTCTGTAATGAGTTGTTAATGCTCGGAAAGTAAAAGTGTAATTACATAAAAAAATAGACATCAGAAGATAAATAAAAACTTAAAAGATTCTTCTGATGTCTTTATGTATTGCAGATTATAGGTCTACAAATTGTATTTAATAATTTGAAAAAATACTTTTTACCAATTAACTAACTCTTATCAAATTATATAATACTACTCCTTATTTATTGTGCACTCCAACCTCCATCTAAGGCAAAAGAAGTGCCAGTTATTGTAGCGGAACTATCCTTAGCTAATAATAAAGCCATATCGGCAATAGCTTCTAATGGCACAAACTCTTTAACAGCTTGCTTTTTTAGCATTACTTTTTCAACGACTTCCTCTTTAGACATTTGGTGCGCTTTTGCTTGGTCTTTTATTTGACCTTCTACTAACGGTGTTTTTACATACCCTGGGCAAATGGCATTACATGTGATATTATGGTTTGCTCCTTCTAACGCCAATACTTTGGTCATGCCAATAACACCATGCTTTGCTGCGATATATGCTGTTTTATATTCTGAGGCTCTTAACCCATGAACCGAAGAAATGTTTATAATTCTACCGAATTTTTGAGATTTCATATATGGCCAAGCAGCTTTTGATGCGTAGAAAGCGGCATTCATATTCACAGCTATGATGTTTTCATATTTTGTATTTGGAAACTCCTCTATAGGCGATACAAATTGAATACCAGCATTGTTGATTAAAACATGGATTGTTCCAAGTGTTTCAACGGTTTGTTGAACAAGATTCTCTATCGCCTCAGACTGTAACATATTGGCATTAGAAAATGAAGTTTTAATCTTGTATTCTTTACCTATGGATTTGGCAATCTCTTCACCATTATCTTCTAAGCCGTGAAACATAATATTATAACCTTCCTTAGCAAAATGTTTGGCTATACCAAGACCTATACCGCTTGTGCTTCCTGTAATGAGAGCTACTTTATTCATTATTTAAAAAATTTAACAAAGCATGATTAAAAGCCTCTGGTTGATCTAAAACAGCTCCGTGTCTGGAATTTTCTATTACTACTAGTTTAGCGTTTGGTAGTCTTGATACGTATTCTTCTTTGAAAGAAACAGGTGTGTAATCCATGTCTGAAGCTACGACTAGAGTTTTGGTTTTTATATCTTTTAGTTTTTCGCCCAGTCCCCAATTCATAAGTGTGGTGAAGGATTTATAATATGCATTATAATCGTTTAGTTTGCAACGCTCTTCAAACTCATTTCTTAAATCTATTTGGTGATCTTCGGGAAACATGTTAAATGAAATCTCTTTAGCTAATGCTTCAAGCCCTTTAGTTTCCAAAAACTTAGTACGACTATGGAGTAGGTCTTCACCAATTTGTCCCATATTATTAAAATCTGGGCCACTATTAACAATTACAAGCTTATCAAGATATTCCGGATATTTTGCAGCAAAGTCAAAAGCCACTGCGCCACCCATTGAGAAACCTATTAAAGTTGCTTTTTTTATGTCTAGGGCCTCTAAAAAACATTTAACATCTTCAGTCATTAAATGTACACCGTAATCCGTTTTAGGTATCGTTGATTTGCCATGACCTCGTAAATCTAAAGTTATCACTCTAAAGTACTTAGAGAAGAATGGGACTTGAGCGTCCCAATCTTTTTTTGTAGAGCCCAAACCATGAAGCATTAGCAAAACATTGCCAGAGCCTACATTTTCATAATCTAGGTCAATATTATTAACTCTAATTTGTGGCATTAGAAAAACGTTTAGTTGTTACTGGTTCTTTTTGTTTTTTGTAAAATTGAGATTGTATTTTAATTCAAAAGAAATTAGCCTACCAATTGCTGGAGAAGCCACAAACTCTCTCATTTCTGTGTCAAACAAATTGGTAACATTTAAACCAAACGAAACGTTGTCATTTAAGGTGTATCCTACGTTGGCATCAATTACAAAGCCACCTAGTGGACCATAGTTCCATGTTCTTCCTACTTGGGCATTTTCTACGATTTCATTAACACCATCACCATCTAAATCTTGAGTTTTTGCAGCTACATTGATACCAGAGAAGAAATCATAATCTTCTATCCAACGGCCAAAAACGGCACCGTAGAATTTATTTTTTGTGTAATGCAATCCAAGATTTACTTTATTGGCAGGTGTGTTTATTGGTAACTCGCTTTCTAAAACCACACCATCTAAATTACCATCGTTGTTGAGGTCGTCTGTGTCTATTGCACTTCCAAAATAAGAATAATTAAGCGTTGCTCTTACAGCATCAGAGAAGTAATAGTTTAACCCGATATCAAAGCCGTAAGTATCAACTTGTCCAAAATTGCTATATGTAAGTAAAAATGGCGAAGCACTTGCACCAGGTACTACATCATCAATTGGCTGACCACCTATTTCGGTAACAAAAATACCATTCTCTGCATCAGCAATATTACGTAATGGACTTATGAAATTTTCTGACATGTTGTAATAGAAGCTTGTATCTATAAATAGCTTATCTGCTAGTTGGCCTTTAAACCCAAGCTCGAAAGTATTTATAGTTTCTACATCTAATGGACTTATAGTAGAACCATCACTACGTGTAAAGCCCTCACCATTTCCTAAAATAAGACCACCAAACAAGTTGCCTTGTAAATTAAGTATTGACGGTACGGCCATACCTCTTCCGTAGGTAAGTCTAAACGTTCCTGCATCTATTGCTTTTGTAATAGCGGCTTTTGGAAGTATATTGGTGCCGTACAAATCATGATTATCTGCTCGTATACCTGCTAAGAAATTCCAGCCAGAGTCTAATTTATATTCAAATTGTCCGTAAACACCTGTTTGTCCTATTTCTATCGGTCCATCTTGGTCTAATAGATAAGTACCTTTAGAATCTGCCATGTCTAACTGGTATTGCGCACCAACCGTTAGGTGAAAGTTACCCCAATTATTATTGTACTGTGCTTCTGCGTTAAAACGTTCGGATGCGTCCCTAAATAAAGCCCCTCTTGGTATAGCTATACCAAAAGCAGGTACCCATTGCTCAAAAAGCGCACGATCCCAAGCTTCTTCTTCAGAGAAACCATTTTCAATAAAAGAAACATAGTTTTGTGTACGCTGATTGATGGCGTAAGTCTCATCTGTTCTACTCCATGTGTAATATGCATTGGCGAAGAAATTTTTAGAAACAAATTTTAACTGTGCAAGGTCTATAGTCCAATCTTTAATTTGGTTTCTACCTGCATTAGTTACCCCTAAATTGGTATTATTGCTGTGACCATAGTATCCGATAAGTTCAGACTGCTTACCAGTCTTGTAGTGTACTGCACCACCATATCTTAATATGTCAAAATCACGATCTAATCTCTCTTCTGTATATGCTGTATTACCAACGTAGACTGAGTCCACATACTGAAACTCCCTACCAGCTGTTCTTTCAAAATGAACTTTGTATGATAGTCTATCATTTATAACCTGAGCATGGCGTAAACGACCTGTGATAACGTTTTGGTTACCACCACCAAAAACGAGAGTAGTTCCTTCAGATGTTCTCGGGTTTTTTGTAATTGTACTCACTAGACCATTGTGAGCGTTAGGTCCGTAGAGTGTTCCGTTAGGTCCTAAAAGAATTTCAACACGTTCTATATCATCTTTGGTAACTGTTGAGAATGTTCCGAATGGTAGTCCTGTGGCTATGAGCATTGAAACCCTGTCATCTGTAACCTGAAGGTTTTTTGAATTAAAAGCTGAGTTAAAACCTCTAATATTAATACCTGTTCCCAAAACACCTGTACGAACAAAGTCCACACCCTTTTGTCTTGCAGCAAGTTCTCCGATATTAAAACTTGGGAACTGTTGGATGTCTTGTGCTCTAATAACACTAACAGAAGCTGGCACATCTGTAATTTTTTGAGGCTGCTTACTCGAAGTGATAATAACTTCGTTTAGCAAACTGTCAGACTCTTTTAATATTGTATTTAGCGTTGTTGTTTGTCCTGCTGTAACAGAAATATCTTGTGTTACAGTTTCAAAACCTACGTATGAAATTGAAACACTATAAGTGCCTTCGGCAACATCGTTAATAGTAAAATTACCGTCAAAATCTGTAACAGCACCTTTGTCTAACGCTTCAATATAAACAGTTGCTCCTGATAATGGCATACCATCTCCAAGAGTTATTTTCCCTTCTATTTTTCCTGTGTTTTGAGCACTAGCAAATAGAGAGCCAATAAGGGTTAGTAATAGTAATAATTGTTTCATAATTATAGATTAGTTGTTTGATTACATTTTATTGCAATCTATTATGAAAAAGAAAACATACACGTTTAAAAAAGAAAGTATCAAAATGTGACTTTTTATAGTTATGAGATCATAAAAGAGCCTCAACTTCTATATTTATAGTTTTTTAAACGTTTTTTTAGATGTGTGACTTTAGCTTTAAAAATGCCTCAGGTAGATTTTTAGAAAGCTGATCTATAACCTTTAATATTAACTGTTTTTGGTTTAAGGTAGGCTCAATACATTTTAGAGGTTCCTTTATTTCGTTAAATAATTTTTCAGAATTTATTTTGCCCTCCATATACCTAGAGAGTGATATGCTCCAAGATATATTAGGAACATAATTCTTTTTCTTTTGATGTTCCTTTTCTTTTTGGGTAAGATTGAATTTTGAGGACAGCTTTAAAACTTCATCATATTTTTCTCTCGAAATTAAAATATTAATATATGAGGTAAAAAAGTGATGCCAACGATGCTGAAGAACTTCATTTTTATATTTTTTTAAAAATGTTTTAGCAGTGGCCTCTGCAAGTTCTACTTTGTCCAATTCAGCATATATTCGGATTAAGTACGAACAAAATCCGATTTTTTGATGGTAATTATTTACATCTCTGTATAACTCTTTGTAGTTTTCAAAGAGCTCAAAAGCCCGCTTAATATTGCCGTTTCTAAGTAAGATAGCTGCCAAATTATTTACGTACATTAATGTATCATTATTGTTTTGGCGAATGGAGAGGTATCCGTAATACTCAGCTTCCTTAAATTCGTTTTGCTTAGAATGTAGTAATACTCTGCTGGCATAGTAATTAGAGAGCAAACGTCTCGAGTACATTTCGCCCTTACTAAAATGAACGTCAATTTGGTCAAAAAGAGACTTTAACTTTTCGTTTTCGTTATAGTTGGTGTACATAAATGCCAATAAGACAAAGGCTTGATACCTGTTTTTACCATCAAGGTTTTGATTATTAAAGACTTCAGACAGCCAAGATTCTAAATGCTTTGTTTCGTTATTATTTAGTGTATATTGATTGGTGATTTCTGTTGTTGCTGCATAAAGTTTTTCGTGAATAGAGATCGACTTTTTGTAAGCTGATTCGTAATTGTTTAAAAAGCGCGCAATGATCTCGTGGTCTTTATAGCGCATTCTAACCAATAAATACGACTTGTACTCTTTTGCAAGCTCATAAAGGCTTTGAAAGTTGTATTCGATAGCTTTATATTGAATAATGTACTGAAGGAACTCTAACTCCTCTGCTGAAGTAATGGCATCTGTTAGAATTTTCTTTTTGAGAGAAATAAGCCAATCTATAGTGGCATCTACATCTATATGAAGCAACTTTTTTTCAATCCAATCTTTGATATAGGAATACTTTCTTTTGTTAATTGTAGTATCATATTCCTTAAATTCTAGTTTAGATAGTGCATTAGAAATTAACAGATTTATGATTTGAAGCTTTTCTCCATCAGTAAATTGAATTATTCTTTTTAAATAATTGGCTTCATGTGGGAGTATGGTTTTGCTAAACTCTGTAAATTTCTTGAGCTTCTGTTTCAAATGTTAATATTTATTTTTTATGGTCATACTTCGACGGCGCTCAACACAGGTACGGAACATTTCATTAATCAGTCTTATTTACAAATGTATTAATTAGAGTGTTGATCTCTTCAGGTTTTTCAAATTGAACAAAATGCCCAGATTCATCAATATACTCTACGGTTACCAATTTGATTTGCTCTTTTGCGATTTCACCAATTCTTTCTATTGATAATGTTGGGTGAAAATAACGATTTGGAATAAGCATGTCGTTTTTTCCAAAAATGACTAATGTCTTTTGGTTAATATCTTTTAAATTCTCAAAAACAGGATCGTCAATCATACCAGACACACTTTTTACGATGGCTTCGCAATGTGCATCAAAATCAGAAGAGGATTTTATGTTAATTCTGTCTTCAATCATTTTAGAGACATCTTCTGGTTGCTTGTAAAAGTTTAATGCATAGTTTTTTCTTATTTGCTCATCTGTGGTATACTTCACCATCTCTGAAGTATAGATATTTCTAATCATATCACCTTCGGTTTTTGTAAACTGCTCCAAACCTGCAGGTGCTACTAATATTAGTTTGTCAATGACTTCAGGATATTGTACAGCCATTTTTATGCTAGCTTGCCCGCCCATTGAATGGCCTACTAAAACAACATTTTTCAGTTTTAATTTTTGAAGAAATTGGTAAACAACATCTGCAAAAAAAGTAGGAGTATAATTCACTTTTGGTTTTGAAGATTTACCATAGCCAGGTAGATCTAAAGCAATGCAGGTGTGGTTTTTACTTAATGTCTCAATATTTTTAGACCATGCGTCAGAATTACTGCTTAAACCATGTAAGAACAAGAGGGTTTTGTTGCCGTTACCTTCCTTTACATAGCTAATGTCTAGGCTGTCTAAAGTGAGTGATTTTGTTTCGAATTTATATTCTGAAAGGACTTCTTTCATAGGTTTTGATTCTTGTTGTGAGAAAATTGTAGTGCTAATTAGTGTTAATAATAGAACTAATTTTAGTTGTTTCATCTTTATTAAGTTTTTATCGAATTGAAATACTTCAATAATTTTATTCTAGATACTTTGCCAATACTCGTTAATGGTATATCGTCTAAGAAGAAAATGTACTTAGGATGTTTGTAAGCCACTAATCTTTCCTTTAAAAGTTCTCTGATATCTTGTGCTGTTAATGCTTTATTTGTTGCTGTAACAAAAGCAATGCCACATTCTCCCCATTTTTCATCTTTTATACTTAAAACCACCGCTTTTTTAATGCCATCTAATGCTTCTAGGTGGGTTTCTATTTCCTGAGGATAAATATTTTCTCCACCCGAAATATACATGTCGTTTTTACGCCCTTTTACATATAGGTAGCCTTCACGATCTTTATAAGCAAAATCACCTGTAAAGAGCCAGCCTCTTTTAATGCTATTACTCGTGGCTACAGAGTTGTTCCAATACCCTGGAGTTACGATATTGCCCTTAATACAAAGTTCTCCAATGGTGTTGTTCTTTACAATTTTTCCGTTCTTATCCACAATTTTAGTTTCGAGATAGAAGTTGGGTTTCCCTATAGAGTTAGGTTTTAATTGTGCCATTTTATGATGAAGCGAAGTAATACTTGGACCTGCTTCTGTAAGGCCATAACCTGGCCTTATGTAAATGTTCTTTTCGTTTTTCCAATGCGAGACTAATTCTGGTGGTACTTTTTCCCCACCTGAGATTATATATCTTAATTTTTTTAAGCTAATGGTTTTAAAGCATGGTTCTTTTTGCATCATTAACAACATGGTTGGCAATGCCATAAAAAGAGTCGTCTTGTTAGCCTCTAAAAGTTGAAGCACTTTTTTGGGGTTAAACTTCTCTAGCATACCAATATGTGCTCCTTTGTGCAATAAAGGTGTTAAAAACACATTCCAACCCGAAGTATGATAAGGTGGAAGTGTATTTATTGTAGAGTCTCTAAATGTTATTCCTAGCTGCATGGATGTATTTAAACTATTCCAAAACAACATTTTATTAGTGTAGATGACACCTTTCGGTCGTCCTGTTGTACCAGAAGTATAGAATATAAATAGTGGACTGTTTTCCTTTATTTTATAAGTTGTAGATTCATTATTTACAGTATCATCTAAATAAAAATGTCTAACATCTTTAATGTTAAAGCTATGTTTACTTGTAATATTTAGCGCTTCGTACTTTTCAAAGTGATTATTACTATAAATAAACAGACTAGGTGTACAGTCTAAAATCAGCTTTTGGATTTCGTTAACAGAGAACCTATAGTTTAATGGCACCAAGATAATTCCCAGGCGTTGGCACGCTACAAATAGAACAATGTATTCTAGACCATGCTCTGCCAAAACAGCTACCCTATCACCTTCTTGTAATCCAATTCTTTTGAATTTTGCTGCTAAACGATTAGCGTAAGCATTAAGATCGCTATATGAGTATTGCTCACCACTATCGTAAGAGGTAAGTGCAATTTTGTTTGGCGTGTAATCAGCCCATTTAGCGGTCCAGTCTAGCGTATTCACGTTGTTTGTTTAAATCTAGTTTGTAAAATACGAATCCTATAATTAACGAAGAAACAATTCCGATAGCGGCTGATACTCCAGGATTATTTACAGGTTCTTGCATGTATGGTGTTAATCTTCCGTAATATATGCCAAAGTGCACTACAATAGCTGTAATACTAGCAATAAGTACAGAACGTGTACTTACGTTTTTTAAGAATGTACCAAATAGAACAGGAACAAAAGCTGCCGCGAAATAGGCATATACACCATTCTGAGCAAAAATAGCTACACTTACGTCGGGCGACTTAATTTGTTGCCAGCTCAAAACAAAACTTACGATAGCCAAACCGACAATAACCATTTTATTTACCATGATGGTTTTGCTTCCTAGCTTGTTTTTTGAAATAGGATCTATGATATCTGAAGTAATGGTAATTGACAATGATTGAATTAAACTTTCTAGTGTTGAAAGTCCTGCTGAAATTAAGCCAACAACAATAATTAACCCAACACCAACAGAAAACTTTGTAACCACGTAGGTTGGAATGATTTCATCCATTTTTAATTTATTGCCGTTTACCATAAAATCTGGAAAACTAATTCTGGCATAAAGGCCTACAACTACTACCAAAAAGAATACGATCATAAAGATAATTCCGCTAGCTAAATAGGTGTTTATTTTGCTAGAATCTTTGAGTAAAAGCGATTTGGTGATAATATGAGGTTGACAAACAATAGCAACGCCAATGACTATTTGTGTGGCAATAATTTCAAAATAGTCTCTAAAAAGAAAGCTACTCTCGTTAGTAGGCTTTGTAAGGTTTGGATCAATTACATTAAGTTTTTTTGCTATACCACCTATACCTTCTGAAAAGAACTCCCAACCAGAGCCTATTAAAATTAAAGCGACAATAAACATAATTACTGCCTGGATAGTATTTGTATAAACCATAGAATTTGCACCTCCAAACATCATGTAGCCAAACACAAAAGTAGTTATAGAGAGCAAAATATAGAATGGGTCTGCATTTAGTGCTTTTGAGATGACTTGTGTTAAACCAACATTAATAAGCACAATAAAAGTGATTAAAAGCAAGGCAATAATTCCGAAGAAAAAAGCATAATTTTTACTTTTATAGCGTTTGCCAATCCACTGTGCCATGGTCGTGGCTTTTACCGCATTTCCTTGCTTTACAAAACCTTTAGTAAATACTATGAGTGAAATAAATGCCGCAATAGGCAGTACAATAGCGAATGAAATAATTCCAGAAAAACCATAAAGTGCAATAAAACCAGGATTGATTATAAACGTAGCTGCACTTGTCATAGACGCAGCTAAAGATAAACCAACGACCCAGGCAGGAAACCCTAGGTTACCAACAGCATAATCTTTGATATCTGTATTCTTACGTGCGCCACGTATCACAAAATAGAGTATGACTAAAGCATAAACTGCTAGTAAAATATACATGTAGGTTACCCATTGGTCTGATGCTACCATAATTTATTAACGTATCTTACTAACAAATAAAAAATAAATCTATAACTAATAGATTTTGTTTTAGTGTAAATATAGTATGACTATTAATTATATATGAATATTTTTAAAATAAACATTAATAAAATTTAATATTAAATAAGGTGTGACTATTAAAAAATAGCGCAACTTAATTGAAGTTGCGCTATAAAAAACACTTTTAAAATTCTTTTTATACAGTTTCAGTTTCTAATGGCTGTGCCTCAGGAAAATCAACTGGTACTTGTGTAGTACTGTGCACATAATTAGAGATGGTTTTGTCTCCCACTAAAGAAATAGTGTCTATTAAATTAGCTTTGGTGTAACCAGCGTTAAAGAAGTTTTCTAAAACCTCAGCGTCTGTACGACCTCTATTTTCTGTAATGTTTTTTGCCAATTTTGCAAGTGCATCTAATTTGGTATTTACAGAAGAAAAGCCAGCTCTTAATTCTAAAATTTGTTCGTCTGTAAAACCATTCATTTTACCAATTGCAGTGTGTGCAGATAAACAATAGATACAGTCGTTTACTTGGCTTACTGCTAAGTTTACGACCTCTTTTTCTTTAGCCGATAAAGATGTTTTTGCATTGGCAAAGTTTAAGTAGTTCTCTAAAGCAGTATCGCTGTGTGCATAAGTTGCGTATAAGTTTGGTACAAATCCTAAAGCTTTTTTTAGGTTGTCAAAAATTGCTTGGTTGTTTTCACTAACGTTTTCTCTTGTAGGTACATTAAATGTGTTCATAATTTTAATTTTTTATGCTGAATAAATCAGCGATTATTGTTTGATTTTTTTGATGGTACAAAGTTGCAGTAGAAAGGGAAGTAATAGAATGAAAATACTTCCCTTATGCTTGTCATTATTTCCTTAAGGGTTAATGTGTGGTTTTTCTGCGTCACAGTAATAATCATGTAATTGCTCATGCTCACAATGCGTATTAGATAATGTGCTTGTTACAATACGTTTAGGGCTTTTTGCAAATATTTCAATGAGATTGAATATTGATTTAATGGAATGTTTCATCTTTTATAGTTTTAAAAATTACACTACAAAGATGAAGTAAGCAGTAAGGGAATAGAATGAAGAATTTACCCTTAGGCTTGTCAATATTTCCTAAACAAGAGCAGTAAGTGCTTTTTTGAATTCTGAAGGTGATTGAGAAGTATACTTTTTAAATAATCTACTAAGATGCGAAGCATCGTCAAAACCAATTTCGTAAGCGATTTCTTTTGCAGATTTATCGGTATAGGTCAACAAGCGTTTAGCTTCTAAAACAATTCTTTGATGAATAATTTGTAACGGACTACGGTTAAGTTTTGCAAAATTATTGGAAAGGGTTTTGGGTGACTTGAAGAGTTTTTCAGCATAAAAAGACACACTATGCTCTTCTTTAAAATGCTGCTCTACTAATACATTGAAAGCTCTTAGTAAGTCTACCTTAGAACTTTTTGGGGTTTCAATGATACCTTCTTTTGCTTTTAGTAAGCGTGTGCTTTTTATGATAAATCGACCCATCAACATTCTAAGCATTTCGGCTTGTATATTGTCTTTGGTCTCTAGCTCGTCAATAAAAACTTCGTGAAGTGTATTGTACTTTTGTTGTTCTCTTTCATCCAGGCTTATTATTGGGATATTGGTATTGCCAAAAAACAACATACCAGCACAACTCACTTCATGATCGTGATCTTTTATACAGTAGAACTCCCTATTGAATTGATATACAATTAGGTCTAAACCACTTATATATCGTACATATTGTATTGGTGTGAGTGCTAAAATATGATTTGGTGGAAGCGTAATGGGTATACTATCAACAATGAGTTCTATAGGTTGAGACTTAGCCCAAATAAAAGTGTAAAGATTAACTTGTTGTGCTTTTTTTAATAGAGTAAGATCATCGGAATTACCAATACTAAAAATCGCACCAGTAGAAAATTCGCTAAAAGTATATTTCATGTTTAAGTAAGTCTACATACAATACAAAACATTACACCGCTAAACTTTTTATGCAACTTTTTTAATAAGATCAAAGCAAGGACATTTTTTACATCGCTTATGCTCTGCCTTTTTATATTTCTTGCAACATTTAGACTTTACTTTACCTAAAGTTTCTATACCAGAAGTTTCAAGAACTTTAATGCGTTCTTTTTTAAGTTTTTTATCTTTTTTCTTTTTGCCCATATTGACTTAAAAATCAACGGGACAAAAATAGTTATTTTAATTTATTCTAAATAAATTTTAACATTATATACCTGGTCCAGGTGTCTGAGCCGCAGAGCTTACGGTTAATTGCTGTATATCTCTGTCAAACAAATAAAGCCCTCCTTTATCATCTCCGATCATGTTTATTTTATCCAAGATGGTTCTGGCTACAGCTTCTTCTTCTATTTGTTCAGCTACATACCACTGTAAGAAGTTGTGTGTCGCATAGTCTTTTTCTTGTAAAGCTATATGGACAAGCTCATTAATGCTTTCTGACACAAAAATTTCGTGATCCAACAGTTTTTGAAACATTTCCTGAAACGAATTAAACGTCACATTAGGTGCATTTAATTCTGAAATATGTGCATGGCCACCACGCTCGTTAATAAATTTCACAAGCTTTAACATGTGCTCACGCTCTTCATCAGACTGATCGTACATGAAATTTGAAATCCCTTCTAGACCTTTTACTTCGGCCCATACTGCCATGGCTAAATATACTTGAGAAGATTCAGCCTCTATACGGATTTGCTTGTTCAAAGCAGTTTCTATTGATTTTGATAACATAATTCTTTTCTTTTTTATAAAAATAGTAACTAAAAACTAAAAACTAAGTTAATAGTTTGTTCTAGGACTTATTCATATTTAATCTAATTTGGACTTGATTTTTGATTTTACGTCATAATTATTTAATATTTGTAATGCTAATGAGAACAACAATAGTACATAGAGCACCAAAATCACTGATGTGTCAGTGGGATTATCGTGGAAATAGTATCGAATTATTTCAACGAGAAAGGACGCTATGTATCTATTTATGTCATTATTAACAGATGATTTAGACTTAAACCATTATAATAGATTACAAGCGTCCAAGAAATTGGGCGCTTTTTTTATGTAAAAACAAAGCGATTGATAGAAATAAACATAAAAACTGAAAAAAATTATCGAAATTAATTGAAACAAGATTTTAACAACTAAAATATAAGCTTTGAAGATTAAGCAATTGGGAGACAAACGTTTGCGAAAAACCTTCAAGTATCTGCATAAAGCGGACAGGATTTCCTTTGTTTAAAAACGAAGTTAAATAATTGATAATCAATAAATTAAATCGAAATTTTATTTGGAAGTTTCAAAAAATCAACTTTATATTTGCACCGCAGAATCAAACAAACAGATTCGCATTAAAAAACAACAATAATAAAAACAAGAAGCCATGCTAAAGCATTGTATAACATTTCAAAATTTTAATCAGCCAACAAGTATGGTTGAACGTGACCTCGAGTCGTATAAAAAATGGCTTCGGTATATTTCTGAAATATCTGCTTATAAATAGGCAGATCAACTTCCAGAAAAAAATCCGAAGCAATAAAACTGTTTCGGATTTTTTTATGTCTCAATATTAAGATTTAATCAAAAACAAACAGTTTTAAAAGCATCCATTAAAGGCGATGCATTTAAGACAGTATTAACTATTGAATAAAGGAAAAATGGGAAATATATTACAGAACATACACTTGTTTAGGGCAATTGAAGCTTACCCTTGGGAGTTAGAAAAAGCGGTAGAAGCATTAAACTACGCGTTGTCTTACGACCCAGAAAATGCTAAAGCTTTGCACTTAATGGCAAAAGTATATGCAGAGCAATTGGGTGATTACGAAACAGCGAAGACATATTACGAAAGTGCCTTAGCGAGCAGATTGGATTTAACAGATGTTTATCCAGATTACATACGGTTATTAACTAATAACGAGGACTTTGAAGAAGCTCAAAAAGTTATTGATTTTGCCAAGACCATAAAAGGTATAGATAAAGCTGGTATAGCATTGGCACAAGGCCAATTGTTTGAAAGTATGACTCAGTTTGAAGACGCAGAACGTGCTTTAAAAGAAGCAAAGCAATTAGCGCTGAATGATGATTTTATAAGTTTTGTTGAAAATGTGTTGTCTCGTGTAAAAAAGAAAAGAAAAGCACAGGCAAACGAAAATAGGATATTAGAAAATCAGGTGAAAAAAGAGACTGAAGCACAACCAAAAAGTTGGTTTCAGAATCGGTTGAATAATTTATTGTAATAAAAAAATAAAGGAGAATAAACAAATCGGCAGACCTTGGTTTGCCGATTTAATGGGAATTCGTCAGCGTTGGAGAGCTGAGACTGTCTGTAAAACAGTTGTATTGCACTTAGAAAGTTCGAATCTTTCAATTCCCACAATATAGTATCGTAGTTCAATGGTAGAGCACTCGGTTGTCTCCCGAGAAGTTGCGAGTTCGAATCTCGTCGGTACTGCAAAGCAGAACAAGAGATGAGAAGTTTACCCTGAGCGCAGTCGAAGGGAATCTCGTCGGTACTGCAAAGCAGAACAAGAGATGAGAAGTTTACCCTGAGCGCAGTCGAAGGGAATCTCGTCGGTACTGCAGATTGGAGAGTAGGCAAATATTGGTTTGTTGCGCTTACCTGCTAAGTAAGTTTACCTTTTTGGTAATGAAGGTTCAAATGCGATGCATTCATGAATACATAATTATTAAAATAAGTATGCCATGAATAATTCCTTTGCTCTCCGCTTTGCTCCGTTGGTCAAATGGTTTAAGACGCCACACTTTCTATGTGGAATTAAGGGTTCAATTCCCTTACGGAGTACAAATTGAGATATAGCTTAATTGGCAGAGCATCGCTCTCATAAGGCGAAAAGTTTAGGTTCGAAATGCATAGCATTCATAAGTACCTATTTATAAAAATAGATACAAAACGAACTAATCCTAATATCTCAACAATTTGCAGGAATGGCGAAATGGTAAACGCACTCGATTTAGAATCGAGAAATTGGGAGTTCGAATCTCTCTTCCTGTACAAAGTAAGGAAGAAGATGAGAAGTTTATCCTGAGTATAGTCGAAGGGAATCTCTCTTCCTGTACTGAAGCTCCACTAGCCCAAATGGAAGAGATTGGCAAGTAAAAACTATAGTTTTTACGAAGGCACCGAGCGTAGCTCTGGTTTTAAGCGCCTTTAAGTCTAAGTTCGAGTCTTGGGTGGAGTACAATAAGCTTATGGTGTAATGGATAGCATTCAAAGCTACGGACTTTGAGGTATGGGTTCGAATCCTATTGAGCTTACAATATTAACCTGTGGTGTAATGGCAGCATTCAAGACTTTGACTCTTGAGGTAATGGTTCAAATCCATTCAGGTTATCAAAAAAAGTGTCTATAGTGTAATACTTCGACTGTGCTCAGTACAAGTTCATCGCACGGGAGGTATATCCACCTAGATCAAGTTCGAATCTTGATAGACACTAAAATTCTGGAACAGTAGCAAAGTTGGTCAATGCACCAGTTTGAAGATCTGGCGATACAGGTTCGAGTCCTGTCTGTTCCACTAAAGTTTAAATTTAGCAATTATGAGAAATGACATTTTAAAAAGGTTTTTGTTTAAAACGGAAGATAGTGGACGATTTATTGTTAAATCTCAAGTTACAGGTATTATCTATTTCGTTGAGCCAATAGATAATGGCAAGCCAAATGCGTTATGGGGAGATTTTGATCCTGCAACAAAAAAACTGACTGGCGATTATGGTAATAAACGTATAGGTGCTGTTAAGGAAGAGAATTCTTTAATAACAGAAGAAAACGGATTTAATAATATTGGCATTTTTACGGGAAGTCCGTTAGCTGAAATCGATAGAAGAGATGCGTTGCATCAAAGAAAATAAGTTTAACCGCCTCATTCAAATTTTGAGTGAGGCAAAAAATATCAAGCTGGTCTTGTTGGGTGTTTCGGTATAGCACTATTGCATAATGCGATGCAGAGATGTATCTCGTTTTATGTTCAACTAGACTTGAAGGTTTTGACTGTTAACCAAAAAATAGTCTCCGATTCTATAGGTCGTGGGTTCGATTCCCACTCTCAGTTCATTTGAGATAGTTCAGTAGGTTAGAACAATAGGTTAGTTGTTGCCGGTTCGAATCCGGTCTCATTTAAAAATGAGTAGCTCAATGGCAGAGCACTACGCTTTTAACGTAGCTCCAGGGCAAAGGGTGTCCACCAAAGCTTATCATCTTGTAAAACTGATAGACAAGTAGTCCGTCACACTACTCAACAAAAATGACGAAATAGTAGATTGTAGATTGGCTTTAATAGTAACTATTAGTGTTCAACAATAAGCAATCTCAGATGTACTTTGAGTTACTGATTTGTAATTTCAAAAGTAGTTACTGTTATGATTAAAGGTTAAAAGACAAAATCAATATGATTTCCTTTTTTAGCGCGCTGTCATCGCACTGATTATGGCTGAAGTTACTATGAGTAATTCCGTAGAGAAGAGATGATTTGCAATCTGCTATTTTTTAAAAATAGAATTTAAAACAAAGATAAACTTCAAAAATGTGTTGAACTCGTCAATACTATTTTGAGGCTGGTAATCCGTCCGTTACAAGTATTACCAATTCGCCTTAGTTGGCAAAAATGATGTTTAATTTAAAAACTAAAAAACAATGTTACGAGTAAGAATTAATGCCGGAAAAGTAGGTTTGGTATTCAAAAAAGGTGATTACGTTAGAGTTATTACTGAAGGTTTGCACTGGTTAGGCTTTAACCAGCGTGTACTAATGTATGATTTGAGCACTAGTTTTACTGCACCAATAGCATTAGAAATTCTCTTAAAAGATGAGGTTTTAGCTGCTATGTTAGATGTGGTAGAGGTAAAGGACGGAGAGATTGTTTTACTTTACGAAAAAGGAAACTTTAAAAATGTCCTAAACGCTGGTCGTTATGTGTTTTGGAAAGGTCTGGTTGAACGTGAGTATGTGCGTGTAGATTTAAGCAAAATTTACATTACTGAAAACTTGGATAAATCACTTTTCAGCAATTATGAAGTTAATAAATACATCAGAACTTTTGAAGTTGCAGCTTACGAAAAAGCGGTGCTTTTAGTAGATGATGTATATACTAAGACACTCGGAGGTGGTACTTACCGTTTCTGGAGAAACGATACTTCTATTAAAATTGCAAAAGCCGATTTGCGTCAATTACAATTAGAAATTGCAGGACAAGAATTGTTAACTAAAGATAAAGCTGCTATTCGTATCAACTTTTACACACAGTACAAAGTTACAGATGTAGAAAAAGCACTTTTAGAAAACAAGGATTATGAAAAGCAATTATACATTACAATGCAGTTAGTATTGCGTGCATATGTTGGTGCTTACACCTTAGATGAATTGCTGGAGCGTAAAGATAATATTGCAGAAGCAGTGTTTGAAGACGTAAAAACAAGTGCTTCTAAATTAGGTGTTACCGTTATAAACTGCGGTATACGAGATATGATTTTAACTGGTGAAATGAAGGATATTATGAACCAGGTTTTAGTTGCACAAAAGAAAGCACAAGCCAATGTTATTATGCGACGTGAAGAAACAGCTTCTACACGTAGTTTGTTAAACACAGCAAAGTTGATGGAGGAGAATGATATGTTGTACAAACTAAAAGAAATGGAGTATGTTGAAAAAATCGCCGAAAAGATTGGTGAAATCACCGTTTCAGGTAATGGAAATATGGTAACACAATTAAAAGAGATTTTCTCTGGAAAATAAGTGGGTGTAAAAAAAGCGCTGGTACTAACTAGCGCTTTTAGTTTTATTAGAAGAAAAGGTCTTGGGCCAACCGAAATGTATTGGCATGTGCGTCTACTATAATTTTAATGTCTGGTGAATAGCCACCTCCCATACTGCACATTACAGGAATTTGAAGGTCTTTGCAAGTTTGAAGCACAAAGCGGTCACGTTCTTTACAGCCTTCTATACTCATCCCGAGTTTTCCTAATTTATCTGAAGCTATAACATCTACACCGCAGAGATAGTAGATAAAATCTGGTTGTTGCTCATCTATAAGTTTCGGAAGCGTATCTTTTAGAATTTTGAGATAGGTATTGTCGTTGGTGTCATTATCTAATGCAATATCTAAATCGCTTAATTCTTTTTTAAAAGGATAATTGCCTTTGCCATGCATAGAAAATGTGAATACAGAATCATCATTCTGAAAAATTTCTGCAGTACCATTACCTTGATGAACATCTAAATCTACAATAAGAATTTTGTTTGCTAATGCCTTTTTTTGAAGATATCGAGCTCCAATAGCTTGGTCGTTGAGTAAACAAAACGCTTCACCACGATTGGTATAGGCATGATGCGTACCACCAGCAATATTCATAGCAATACCATGCCTTAGAGAGTATTCGGAAGCTTTTATCGTGCCATCTGCAATCATAACTTCGCGTTCTACAAGCACTTCGCTTAATGGAAAACCAATTTTCCGGGCTGAACGTTGATCTAAGGTAATATTTACCAAGTCATAGTAATATTCTGGTTCATGGACAGCCAAAATATATTTATCATTAGGTCTTTCTGGTTCAAAAAAATTATCCGCATTACAGGTGCCTTCGTGTAATAGCTGTTGTGGGAGAAGTTCATATTTTTCCATTGGGAAACGATGCCCTTTTGGTAATGGATGTTTATAAATTGGGTGGTATGCTATTTTTAGCATAAAGAAATTTGCTTTTCTGCTAATTTAGAGATAATGATTTTTCTTCAAAAATAAACGTGCCATCATTTGTAATGCCCTCTATAAATAAGGTAATAGGTACTTGTGGTTGAGCTATTTTAAACGTTAGCTGACCATTGGCGTCTAAAGTTAAATTAGGTTTCCAATCGATAACACCAAACTGTTTATAGAAGTCATCGTTGTAATATCTGTACTTAGGTGTATAGAACTTTTTCCTTTTATTAAAGGTTAAAGGAAACTCATAGCTCTTGGTAATATTTTTAGGGGCTTTAGATCTTGCTGGGTCTTTGGTATAAATCTTAATAGCGCCTCGAGGACTTCGCATACCTTCTCCTAAACCAAATCGGTTAACCTCTATAAAATCTACATCTTCAATTAGTATTGGGTCTAATATAGAAAGGTCTAGCAATAACACATCGTTTAAGAAAAAATTAACAGAACCAGGACTTTGCATACCCATGTCATCTATTATACCTAGATTATTTCTCGGACCATTAGGACCAAATACATCTGGATCTAACAAAAGCCATGCTTTAAAAGACAAATAATTCCAAAGAGAAAAAAATTGCTTTTCATCATCTTCGCTTACCACACTGATTCTTCCATATCTTCCTTTACTCAATTCAGCTCTTCTCTTTAGTTTCTCTTGCCATGGACTAGATTTTACAACAACTTCATCGAGTTTTTCAACTTTTTCAGAGTTATCAAAAACAACATTACTTGTATAGACGGATTCAGGCTCTATTTTAGAGGTAGGTTTAATGTCTACAATGACTTTTGTTTTGAAGTTAGGAATTTCTCGAGGGAAAAACTGTGTGTACAAATTTGCAGGTTTTAGTCCTTTTGAATTTGTAACTTCTGAGAGCTTTATGGTTTGTGATTCTTCAGGATATAAGTTTTTAATAATGTAGCTCTGGCTATTTATGTCTGCCTCTGCGATGAAGAAGCCCTTATCATCAAAATAGTACATTAAGTCATTAGGCTGACCACTCTCATTGGTATTGCTAGAGATATAATTGGCTTTTAGTATTATACCTTGCTCATAATCATGGATAATATCGATTTCATTATTAAAAATATAGTTCCAATCATAGCTGCTCCAACCTTGCGTGAGTAACAGATTGTCTAATTCATATTTTTTCTTATCAGTTATATCGGTAAAATAGTATTTGGCATTTTCAACTCTACCATTGAGATACGGATACAAAAAATTATAACTCAATATATTATGAGATCTTTTGTAGGATTGTGTTTCTTGCGGTAAAACAGATATGCTAATATTATGGGTATTTAAAGTGTCTAGCGGCTTAAAATTTAGTGCTATTCTTACCGAATCTAGCTCTTGTGTTATAGATGGTGATGAACCTTTGGTGGAAATGATGTTAATCCCGTCATAATTAAAAGTAAGACGTTCAGCAATGGGAATATCGTTAGGGTCAAAAAGTGTAAGAATATTAATGCCAGGATTGTTTCCTAACTCTAAGACCTTAGTGACGATGGGCTCATCTGTAAAATATATATCCATTAGGTCATAATCATTGCCATTGTGCAATAGTAGTGTGTAGCGTTTATTTTTTATACTTTCAAAAGTATCATCATTGGTTATAGCACTGACCAATATTTTTTCTTTAAAACGCTTTAGAGATAAAATTATTCCTTGTTTTTTTATAACTTCAGTAAGTTGAAATTTATAGGTCTTATCCCTGTGATTAACATTTATGAAATAGCTATTGCCAAATCTAGGTATTAGTGGAAATCTGCTTATACCAAACGGATTGGTCTTAAATGTTGTTATGACTTTGCCGTTTTTATCCACAGCTTCACCAATCGCCGCGTCTAAACCATTGCCATTACGATCTTTTATAATTACACCTACGATATTCTCTACATTATTAAGCAAATGGCCGTTTTCTGGTAAAAACTGAGCGTCGATATCATTGCTGACCAAAGTTTTTTCGATATACTTTTCCGTTTCAGGGTCGATGACACGTATGGACTCTGTAAAATAATTAGGCTCGTTGAAGTTTCGCATCCAATTGGTGTAGGCTTTGACCATGTAATGGCCGGAACTAAACAGTGAATCTACTGCAAATACGTTAGATGTAATACCGTTGGTGACCTTAACGAGCTTTTGTTTTAGGACTTTGTTGTTCTTGTCCTCAACACTGACGTACAGGTTTGTAGTGAGCAGTGATTGTGTTTTGTCTTGTTTGTCGAGGACATAGGCCGTAAAGCCAATAGACTCGCCCTTGATGTAGGTGGATTTGTTGAGGTGCAGGTAGACGAGTTCTCTTGGTGCATCTATGTAATCCTCGTATGTGGATGAGATTTTTGTTTCTTCTTGAGCGCTTAAGCAGCAGCAGAAATAAAAACTTAGGCATATAAACACATAATATTGTGAGGGCTTTAGAAGTTGTATCATATTGGCTTTAAGGTTTAATACTAGAAATTAATTGAAAAATAGCGCTACAGAAATTAGTGAGTTCAATTGAGTTCTAATGTTTTTTTGCAGTATATAAAAGAGCTACCATTAATGCCTTCTATAAACAATGTTATTGGTACCTGTGGTTTTTTAATTTTAATCTCTACATTTCCTTGATTGTCAAGAATTAATTCTGGTTTCCAATCAATGGTCCCATATCCCTTAAAAAACTCATCATTATAGTATTGGTATTTAGGTGTATAAAAAGTTTTCTTTTCACTAAAAGTTAATGGTAGTTTATAGTCTTGTGCAGTTACTTTGTTTGAAGAACTAAACATACTTTCTTGAGAAGTATAGATTTTTAAAATGCCATTAGCACCTCTTGCACCACCACCAAAACCTCTTCTATTAATTTCTATACGATCTATTTCGGCCATAGGGTAACGATACAGAAAATTAGTACTTATTAAAGGAATATCATTGTAATAAACGAGCATCCCAGTACCACTTCCTAATCCAGTAGAGAAAACAAGATCTTGGGTTTGAGACCTGATATGAGTGTAAATTCTATTAGCCATTAAATAGTCTTGTAAATACATAAAGGTAAGCTTGTCTAGTTCAGATGGAATTTTAACAGTTACATAAGCAGGAATTGCCAGTTTTCTGGCTCTAACCAATTCCTTATCGAATCTAGACTCTACGACTACTTCATCTAGTTTTTGCACTTTGTTTAAGTTAAAGTCTAAAGGAGTAATCATATTAAGATTTTCAATAATTTTATAATTATCTTTTGGTTTTAGAGGGTTAACCTTTGTTGGTAAATTTGGTATTGTACTGGGAAAGGTTTGCACATATAATTGTGCAGGTAAAAGATTATTGGGTGCGTCTATTCTTGATATAAAAATATCATCATTGCTTACGGGAAAATTACTGTCAAAAATTATACTCTTGTTGCCATCAGAGGTTTGTTTGTACTGTGGAGGATTTTCTCTTGAGTGGTGTAAAACAAAAACATCATTTAAATGGTCTTGATTGTTAATATTACCTTTTATGAGAATACCTTGTTCAAAAGGATGTGGTAATTCATCAGGCAAAAACATATTGTTCCAGTCATAGCTACTCCAGCCTTGAGTTATTAGAAGGTTGTCGAGGTCAAATTGTTTTTTCTGGTCAATATTTTCAAAATAATATCTACTGTTCTCAATATACCCTTTTAAGTAAGGTTGAAGAAAGGTTTGTGATAACAAGCTACTATGCCTATTGTAAGATTCGGTTTCTTCAGGTAACACGGAGACACTAATATTATTAAATTGCTGTGGATTAACATTTTTAAAGTTCAGTTTTACATTAAGTGAATCACCATAGCCAGTTGCTGAGACCTTATCTGATTTTTCAATGTTTATCCCTTCATAGTTGAAGAACATACGTTCTGCAATGGGTTTTTCATTCTCGTCGAACAAGGTTAAGATATTTACACCAGCAGGTATACTGTTAAATTCAATAACCTTGTTTATGACTGGCGCATCTGTAAAATAGATATCCATAACTTCATAACCACTACCATTGTGTATTAAAAGAGTATGTCTTTTGCTTTTAATATTGCCAAAGGTGTCTTCATTCGTTGTTACAGAAACATAGAGTTTGGTTTTTAAACGTTTTACCGAAAGAATAATGCCATTTTTTTCTACAGTTTGGCCTAACGGAAAATTAAAATCTTCATTGGCATGGTTTATTTTTACACTGTAGTTGGTTTTAGTGTCTGCAATTAAGAAAAATGAACCAATGCCAAGTTCGTTAGTGGTAAATGCTGTTAGTACTTTGTTATTTTGGTCAATAACTTCACCTTTTGTATTTGGCACACCAAATCCTTGATTATCTTTTACTATAACCCCAACTTTATTTAAAATACCATTGAGCAGATGCCCACTTTCTGGAAGGAATTGTGCATCTATATCATTATTAACTATTGGTTTTTCAATAAAGTTTTCTTTTTCTGGGTCAATAACACGTATAGATTCGTTGTAATAATTAGGCTCATTAAAGTTTCGCATCCAATTGGTATAGGCTTTTATGTTATAATAACCAGAGTTGAACAAAGAGTCTACATTAAATACATTAGAAGCTATGCCATTATTAACCTTGATAAGTTTTTGTTTCACAATCTTGTGATTAGTGTCTTCAATACTAACATATAAGTTTGTTGTTAATAACGAAGGTCTTTTATCTCTTTTGTCTAATACGTAGGCGGTAAATCCTATAGACTCCCCTTTTATGTATGTAGATTTATTAAGGTGGAGGTAGACCACCTCTCTTGGTGCGTCTATGTACTCTTCGTATGTATCTACTAGTTCATATTCTTGAGCAGAGAGATGCCCAAATGACATAATAAAATAAATTAATAGTAGACTGAAGGATTGGATTTTAGTATATTTCATAATAGCCAATTTTTAATGAAGTTATTAAAAATCAAGCTAATATCGAAACACTTTAACTAATCTTTAGACCGTTAGCAACACCCTCAATATTAGGATTTACAAACACTAAGTTACCACTTTCATCTTCAGTCATTAAAATCATACCTTGACTTTCTACACCTCTTAGTTTTCTTGGTGCTAAGTTTACTAAAACAGTAACACGCTTGCCGATAACGTCTTCTGGTGAAAAACTTTCTGCAATGCCAGAAACAATAGTACGTGTGTCGATACCAGTATCAACTTTTAAAACCAGTAATTTTTTAGTTTTTGGCATTTTTTCAGCCTCTAAAATGGTACCAACGCGGAGATCTAATTTTGTAAAATCATCAAAAGTAATTTCCTCTTTTTGAGGCTCTACTTTTTTGTTAGCAGCTTCGTTGGCTTTTTTGCTAGCTTCAAGCTTATCTAATTGCTTCTGAATGGTATCATCTTCAATCTTTGAAAATAATAATTCTGGTTTTCCGGATTGAATGCTGTGACCTGCAGGAAGTAAAACATCTTTTGTTGAAATGTCTTCCCAATTAGATTCTGAAACAAGTTCAGAATGACAAAGAATAGATTTCAATTTTTTAGACGTAAACGGTAAAAAAGGCTCACTTAACACAGCTAAAGCCGAAGCAATTTGTAAAGCCACAAACATTACGGTTTTAGTACGTTCTTCGTCTGTTTTTATGGTTTTCCAAGGCTCTTCATCTGCTAAATATTTGTTTCCGAGACGTGCCAAATTCATTAATTCTTGGCTACCTTCTCTAAAACGGTAACGCTCAATAGAACTTGCAATCACAGCAGGATAGGCTTTTACTGTTGCCAGAGTTTCTTCATCTATAGCTTTAAATTCTGCTGGTTGCGGAATTTCCCCGTTATAATATTTGTTGGTTAGTACAGCAACACGATTAATGAAATTACCAAAAATAGCCACCAACTCATTGTTGTTTCTGGCTTGGAAATCTTTCCAGGTAAAATCATTGTCCTTAGTTTCTGGTGCATTTGCTGTTAAGGCATAACGCAACACATCTTGCTGATTTGGAAAATCTTCTAAATACTCTGGCAACCAAACTGCCCAGTTTTTTGAAGTTGAAAGCTTGTTGCCTTCCAAATTTAAAAACTCGTTAGCAGGCACGTTTTCAGGTAGAATGTATGAGCCTTCAGCTTTTAGCATTGAAGGAAATATGATACAGTGAAACACAATATTATCTTTACCAATAAAGTGTACTAGTTTAGTGTCTTCGTCTTTCCAGTAATCTTCCCATTTTCTACCTACACGTTCTGCCCATTCTTTGGTAGCAGAGATGTAACCAATTGGCGCATCGAACCAAACATATAATACTTTGCCTTCTCCGCCTTCTACAGGAACAGGAATTCCCCAGTCTAAATCTCTGGTCACGGCTCTAGGACGCAAACCATCATCAATCCAAGATTTTACTTGGCCGTAAACATTAGGTTTCCAGTCTTTTTTATGGCCTTTTAATATCCATTCTCGTAAAAAATCTTCGTGCTTGTTTAAAGGTAAAAACCAGTGTTTGGTTTCTTTTAATGTTGGTGTGTTGCCTGTAATTGCAGACTTCGGATTAATTAAATCCGTAGCGTTGTGGCTGGTTCCGCAGTTTTCACATTGGTCGCCATAGGCTTCTTCATAACCACATTTTGGGCACGTACCAATAACAAAGCGGTCTGCCAAAAACTGATTCGCTTCAGCATCGTATAATTGTTCAGACACTTCTTCAACAAACTCATTTTTGTCATAAAGCGTTTTAAAGAATTCTGAAGCTGTATCGTGGTGAATTTTCGCTGATGTACGCGAATAATTGTCAAACGAAATACCAAAATCTTCAAAAGAAGTTTTGATGATAGCATGATACTTATCGACGATATCTTGTGGTGTAACACCTTCTTTTTTTGCTTTAATAGTAATAGGAACACCATGCTCGTCACTACCGCAAATAAAAGCAACGTCATTACCTGTTAATCTTAAATATCTCGAATAAATATCTGCTGGTACATAAACACCTGCTAAATGACCAATATGAATCGGACCATTAGTGTAAGGTAAAGCAGCTGTAATGGTATATCTCTTTGACATGTTTTTAGAAAATTTTGAAGCCACAAAAGTACGGAATATAAAGGCTATTTAGAAAAAAAATGTACATTTACATAAAGCCCAAAATATGATATTTAGACAACGCTTTTTGCATATATTGTTATCAGCTACACTAGTTTTGTGTTTGGTTTTACATGGTCAAAATAAACAAGAGGAAACTTTGAAAATGACATCAGAATTAATTAGGCCTCCATACCTAAAAGAAGGAGATACAGTTGCTATAGTAGCACCTTCGGGAATACTAAAAAACAGAGAACGAGAAGTGCAACAAGCTGTCGATTTACTAAAAAGTTGGGGTTTGTACGCTACTGTTGGTAAACATGTATTTAGCAAGGCTGATCATTTTGCAGGTACAGATGAAGAACGTTGTGAAGATTTACAGAAAGCAATGGACGACCCAACAGTTAGTGCTATTTGGTGTGCAAGAGGTGGTTATGGTACTGTGAGAATATTGGATAAGCTAGACTACACAAAACTAAAAGAGAATCCTAAGTGGATTATCGGTTACAGTGATATTACAGCATTACATAATCAATTACATAATCAAGGTTTTGAATCTTTACATGCCTTAATGTGTGTGAGCTTAACAAAAGACATCTCAGAAGTGCAAGAATCTGTAGATACCTTTAAAGCAGCTCTGTTCGGTAAGCCTGAAAATTATGTTTTAGATGGTTCTAAGTATAATAGAGAAGGTGAAGCAACAGGCCAATTGATTGGTGGAAATTTAACTATGTTACATACTATGCTGGGTTCTGATACAAGTTTAGATACCTCTGGAAAAATCTTGTTTATTGAAGAAATAGGTGAATACAAATATCATATAGACCGTATGCTACAAAGTATGAAGCGTGCAGGTTATTTCGATAACTGCAAAGGAGTTATTGTTGGAGATATGTCTAAGTTGAGAAAAAACACAACGCTTTGGGGAACTTCTATAGAGCAATTGATTTTAGATGCTCTTAAAGGCTATGATTTTCCAATAGCTTTTAATATGCCAGCTGGTCATGAGAAAGATAATAGAGCATTAGTGTTGGGTAGAGTAGTGGAGTTGAAGGTTGGGAAGGAAAAATCTAGTATCAAATTTCAAAGCAACTAAAAACTAATTACTGACTATTAAATACTATTTTGGCACAACACAACGAACTTGGTAAAAAAGGCGAACAATTAGCAGTAGATTTTCTAGTTGAAAACAGCTACGATATTGTAGAGCGTAATTACCGTTTTGATAAAGCCGAAGTCGATATTATTGCCCAAAAAGGTGATATTTTGGCAATTGTTGAGGTAAAAACCAGAAGTTCGTTAGAGTTTGGCAATCCTCAGGATTTTGTAAAGCCAAAACAAATAAAAAACCTCGTAAAAGCAGTTGATGAATATGTGACAGAAAATGACCTAGATGTTGAAGTTAGGTTCGATATTATTGCCATTGTTAAGGAAAATAAAGCCTACAAAATTGAGCATTTAGAAAATGCGTTTTATCATTTTTAAATAGAAATTGTCATGCTGAACTTGTTTCAGCATCTAATCCTTCAGCTTAACTTTTTAGGTAATTTAAAATTGAAGGGAATTTTACTTATAAAAATTCATTTCGTCAATATACTGCCAAACAGCGTGAGGCAGCATAGGTCTAACGTTTTTTCCTTCTTTAATACAATGTCTTATAAATGTAGATGATAATTCCATAATAGGAGCATCTACATGATGAATTTTCGGGTAATCTTTAAACTGAGTATCTGTTTTGCCTTCAGATATGCGAGGATATACATAAACGCTATAATTCTCTAGTATTAACTCATGGTTTTTCCATTTGTGAAAACTCTTTAAATTGTCTTCTCCCATGATTAAGGCAAATTCATAATCAGGAAATTTCTCTTCAAGATATATAAGTGTGTCTATGGTATAGTTGGGTTGTTTTAATCCAAATTCTATATCGCTAGGTTTTAATTTTAAATAGCTTTCAGTCGCTCGGTAAACCATCTCATAGCGTTGTCGATTATCTAGCAGGCTACTTTTTTTCTTAAATGGACTTTGAGGAGTGACTACAAACCAAATTTGGTCTAAATCGCTGTGTTCAGCAAGGTGGTTTGCAATTGTTAAATGACCAATGTGTATTGGGTTAAATGTACCAAAATATAAACCAACCTTCATGCTATTTGTTTATAAAATCAGATACTAACTTATAAGCATTTTCTAGAGCTTCGTCTAAATTAGAGTTGACTACAATTTCATCAAAAAGTGGAGCAGTTGCTAACTCTGCAGGTGCTTTAGCAACACGCATACTTATTTTTTCTGGACTTTCTTCACCACGATCTTTAAGACGTCTTACTAGTTCATTTAAATCGGGTGGTTTTACAAACACAGCAAGAGTTTGCTCTGGAAATTTTCGTTTTATGCGTAGGCCACCAGAGACATCAATATCAAAAATCACATGTTTTCCTTTTGCCCAAATGCGTTCAACTTCAGCTTTTAATGTGCCGTAAAAATTATCTCTGTAAACTTCTTCCCACTCTAAAAACTCATCGTTTTTAATTTTGTTTTTAAATTCTTTTAATGATAAGTAGTAATAATCCTTACCATGCACTTCGTTGCCACGAGCATCACGAGATGTTGCAGATATTGAAAACTCTAAATTTAATTCTGGTTGTTTTAATAAATGACGAACAATTGTGGTTTTACCAGAACCTGAAGGTGCTGAAAATACAATAAGCTTGCCTTGTTTTTTTAATTCTTCCTTAGACACGTAATTTGTTTTTAATTAAAGCACATTCAATAACTGTTCCTTTATTTTTTCAAGCTCATCTTTCATTTGTACCACGAGCTTTTGCATAGGTGCATAATTAGATTTTGAACCAATAGTATTGATTTCTCTACCAATTTCCTGAGAGATAAAACCAAGTTTTTTTCCGTTAGAATCGTCAGAATTCAAAGCTTTAATGAAGTAATCTAAATGGTTGTCTAACCTTACTTTTTCTTCAGTGATGTCAAACTTTTCTATGTAGTAAATCAGTTCTTGTTCAAAGCGGTTTTCATCTACTTTTTCTTTAATGTCTGCAATGCCTTTTTCTAAACGTGCTCTTACGCCATCAATACGCTCAGGATCCATTGCAATAACTTGGTCTAGTAATTCTTTTAGTGTTGCAATTCTATCTGTAAAATCTTGCTTCAATATAGCACCTTCGTCTTCTCGGTAATTGACAATTTTAGAGATGGCTTCATTAATGCCTTCAGCGATTTTTAACCATTCTTCTTCGTCAATATCATCACGTTCTGTAGTTACAGCATCAGGCAAGCGAACAGCCATTTTTAATAACTCTACGTCATCTCCATCAACCACATTCTTTAGTTGTTTAATATATTCTTTTACTACTGTTTTATTGATTTTAGAGCTGGTGTCTTCACCAGTAATTTCAACATAAAGCGAGAAATCTACCTTTCCTCTCACCAAATGTTTAGCCAGAAGTTTTCTTATATCTAATTCTTTAGCACGATACATGGAAGGCATGCGTGCATTAACGTCTAAATTCTTACTGTTAAGTGATTTTAGTTCTATAGATATTTTTTTGGTTGGGAGTTGTAAAACTGATTTCCCATAACCAGTCATGGATTGTATCATTAAAAGATGCGATTAAAGTTGGGCAAAGGTACAAAAATCAACGGTTCTGGAATTAATTTAAATTTTTTAGAAACCCTCATGCATGCATAACAAGGTTTGTTAACTTTGTTTAACGAAACCAAAAATTTACCATGTACAAAAAACAGTTTGAAATTCGTTGGAGCGATGTTGATGCTAATGGACACTTAGCTAACTCTGCTTATACTAATTTTATGAGTCATGCTAGGATGTCTTTTTTTAGCGAACAAGGCTTTTCTATGTCAGAAATTATGAAGCATAATATTGGACCTGTAGTATTCTATGAACATATGTACTATTTTAAAGAGTCCTTTATTGGTTCGCCAATTACGGTTACTATTGAAGTGTCTGGTTTGAGTGAGGATGGAATGCTTTTTATGTTTGAACACAATTTTTATAACCATAAAGGAGAGAATTTAGCCTACTGCGAAATGCAAGGTGCTTGGATAGACCTAAAAGCTAGAAAACTGACTGCTTTGCCTGACGAATTATTACAATTGGCACATAAATTCCCAAAGTCTGAAAACTATAAAGTGCTTACCAAAGAAGATACTAGGAAGCATGGTGTGAGACCGAAGCCACTAGAGATTTAAAGTAAATAATAATTCTAAAGGGTTATAATTGATATCAAGAGATTCCTGCTTTCGCAGGAATTTATTTAAAAGGTTGATGCTGTTTGAATGTTTTTATCTGAACATTCTTTATAAAAGGCTTAAGAACTTTATTTGGCAATGCGTACTTATGCCTGCAATAACAGGTTAATGTTTTCGGTTGTGCGCCAAGGGTACTTTTAATTTCAGAAGCTGTTCTGCCAAGGTTTATTTGAGAAGATTTAGTTTCTATTCCTAAGCGAACATAATCATTTAGAATTCTAGGATAGATTGCATATTCCTTATTATTTGTGTAATCTATACCAATAAAATGCGCATCAAGATGGTCGCCATTTTGCATTGCAGATAAGAATCCTACAAGCCTTCCATCTAGAAAATAACCCTTAACAATGAAGTTGTCTTTGTAGGTGTTTTTTAGATGTGTATAGGTATTTAGATTTAGTATTTGAGCATTAAAATCTGCATTATCTATTGTGTTTTGGTATAAGCTTTGTAATTCGTCTTTATAAAATTCTATGTCTTCTTTACTGAAATTTTTAACCTCTAATAACTCACTTTTTGCATCAGCTCTATTGGCTTTTACTCTGTATTTAGATTTTAATGCAGAAGTGTAATCTTCAAAAGAGTTCCACGCAGAATCAAGATAAATAATCATGTTAGGCTCCACATGCATTGACGCATAATCAAAAGCCTTTAAGTGATCTGTAATGTAGAGAGATTCATCTTCAAAATCTTTAATAAAGATGGTGCTGAGACGTTTGCAGCGATAGAGTTTTTTTACAGCTTTTGCAATGGCTTTAAACGTTTTTACCTTTGGTTCTCCTTCCTTTAAAAATGTGCCATATTCGCCACTTAAAAACACATTACCACAAAACAATACTTTGATGTGGTTATTGCAAAATAGATTATTTACTATGTTTCTTAATTTACGAGACATAGCAATATTTTTGGTAATAGTTTCTATACCAATAGTTACAATCTGAGTATTTGCAAAAGCAACAGCCTTATCTTCTTTTAAAATGAAGATATAATTAAAGTCGATATCTGTATTTGCAATTTCAAAAGCCTTTAAAAACTCTGGTGAATAATAAATATTATTTGTACAATCGAGACTGTCCCAATAGGATTTTGGAATAGAATCAACAGTTTTAAATATTTCAGAATTAAGAGACAAACTACTTTTTCTGCTTTCGTTTCATAGTCACTAAATATACACCTGTAAAAATAAGAACCATGGCTCCGATTTTTATTGCATCTATAAAATCAGCTCCAACAGCAAGTGCATAAAGTGCAGCGATAACAGGTTGAAGGTAAATAAAAATGCCAACAGTTGAGGCTTTTAGCTGGCTTAGTGCAAAAGGATTTAAAAGATAAGTACCAAAGGTCGCACCAACAACTACAAAGATTACAGAGAATGTAATATAAGGGGTGAATGATTGCCATTGCACTTCTCCTAATTCATTATAGCCAAAAGGGATTAGCATAAACAAACCAATTAAAAATAGCCATTTTATAAATGTAACTGGATGGTATTTTTCAGTAAGTTTTTTTATTAAAATTACGTATATACTATACGAAATGGCATTAATTAGGATAAGAAAATTACCCAATAGTATATTGTCGCCTGCTCTACCAGATTTTCCATAAATGGTTAGAACAAGGGCACCACATAGCGCAATGACGATACCTATAATTTTTTTTGAGGTTATTTTCTCTTTTAGAAAATAGGAAGAAAGTATAAGGATAATCACCGGAATAATGGTCATAATGGAAGAGGCATGTATAGGTGATGTGTATTCTAAACCTTTAAAAAAGAATAAAAGATTTACTACCATACCAAATATAGCAGCTACTACAAATTTGATATAATCTTTCTTTTCAATTTTTTCTTTAGGAAAAAAGAAGCTTATTAACCAAAATAGAACAGTTGCACCTATTACTCGTAAGAGTACAAACCCAAATGGTTTAATGTAATTTTCGTTCATTACGGTTTTAGCAATAGTGTAGTTAAGACCGTATAAAAGCTGTACCGTAAACAGTGCAACTAACGCATACTTTCTGCTATCCATGTATTGCTTTTTTTGCAGCTTCAACTACTTTTTTAGAGTTGCCAATAAAAATAGTGTCATTAAAAATTACCACAGGTCTTTTAAGAAAAGTATAGTGCTCTAGTATGTAGTTTTTATAATCGTCTTCTATAAGAGATTTGTTCTTTAAATCTAACTCTTTATAAAGTCTCGCACGTTTACTAAAAAGACTTTCGTAATTGTCAGTTAAGCTACGCATCTCCTCAATCTGTTTTTCGGTAATAGCTTCGGTCTTTATATCCTGAAACTGAAAATCCTCAGGTAAATTAAGTTCGTTAATTATTCTTTTGCAAGTGTCGCAAGTACTTAGATGATAGATTTTTTTCATAGCTTAATGAGCTTGTATTTATAGCGTTGCAAAGAACGGACTTTTAATGCGATTATTAATAGAATGCTTACTTAACTTTTAGATAAGATTCAACCTCATCAAAAGGAATAATAAACTCGGTATAACCTTGATCGTAAGAGGCAACTTCATACACATTATATAAGAACACTAAACCATCTTCACTGAAGCCAATATTTTCAGGTAACTGAAATGTTTTTCCAAAAAAGTAATCTTCTATTTGATTATTTTCTTTATTGGCATCAATAGATTTTAAAAAATGGTCTTTTGCAAGTGCTTTAAAACCGTCTGAATTATTTACAATGTCACTGAGCTTGTAGACCTCACCTGTATTAGCATTAAGATTTAAAAATTTAATTTTATCATTTCCGTGAGCACCACCTTTAAACTCATAGGTGTTAATGGATAAAGTTATGATTTCTTCTGACTGATAAACTTTTTCGGTTTCTATATGTAGCTCCCAAGCAGGATGAGACGCTTCTGGAAATTGTTTTTTAAAAGTTATAAATTCAGCATCAAAATCTTCTAAGACAGACTCTAGACTTGTTTTTTTTGTAACATCACTTAGTGTTGAAATTATAGCTTCTTTTATTTTGAAGTTTATAATCTTACTTATTTCACTTTTACCAATAGCCTCATCTATAGAAACAGAAATATCGGCTTCGTAATGATTTTCATATGAATTGTTTTCAAAACTTATAGTCTTCGTTTCATTACTGCATGAAAAAAATAAAGTTAAGAATAGAACTAAAAGCGAAATGTGGTTTTTGTTAATCATTCATTAAAGGTGTTGTAGTGCTTATTTAAGAACGAATTATAGATTAAATTTGTTATGCCTTAAAGAACCTTGTTTCTGTAAAGTTACCACGATTAAGATAAACCATTTAGAAATTATAATGAAATTTAACACAAAAACTATTCATGGAGGTCAAAAGCACGATGCAGCTTATGGATCTGTAATGCCACCAATCTATCAGACCACTACATATGCTCAAACATCACCAGGTAATCATAAAGGCTATGAGTATTCTCGAACGCATAACCCTACAAGACATGCTCTTGAACAATCTTTCGCAAGTTTAGAAAACGGAAATTTCGGGTTGGCTTTTGGCTCTGGCTTGGCAGCGATTGACGCAGTATTAAAATTGTTAAAACCAGGTGACGAGGTGATTTCTACAAATGATTTATATGGTGGCACATACAGGCTTTTTACTAAAATATATGAGGATTTTGGAATCAAGTTTCACTTTACAGGAATGGGTAATGTAGATAAAATTGAAAACTATATAAGTAACAAGACCAAACTCATTTGGGTGGAAACTCCAACAAACCCAATGATGAATATCATTGACATAAAAGCTGTTTCACAAATTTCTAAAAAATATAATTTGTTGTTAGCTATAGATAATACGTTTGCAACTCCGTACCTGCAACAACCATTAGAGTTGGGAGCAGACATTGTAATGCATTCTGCTACTAAATATTTAGGCGGTCACAGTGATGTGGTAATGGGTGCCTTAGTTATTAGAGATAAAGAATTAGCAGAGAAGCTGTATTTTATTCAAAATGCAAGTGGAGCCGTTTGCGGTCCTCAAGATGCTTTTTTGGTTCTAAGAGGTATAAAAACTTTACATGTTAGGATGCAGCGTCATTGTGAAAACGGTAAAGCAGTTGCTGAGTTTTTAATTAGTCATCCAAAAATTGAAAACGTATACTGGCCAGGCTTAGAAAATCATCCTAATCATGACATTGCAAAATCGCAAATGAAAGATTTTGGTGGTATGGTTTCTTTTACAACTAAAGGGAATAATTATGAAGAAGCCATTAAAATAGTTGAGAATCTTAAAATCTTCACACTTGCTGAATCTCTTGGTGGTGTTGAGTCTTTGGCTGGTCATCCCGCAAGTATGACACATGCAAGTATACCAAAAGAGGAACGCGAAAAAACCGGAGTTGTTGACTCATTAATACGATTAAGTGTTGGAATAGAGGATAAGGAAGATCTTATAAACGATTTAAAACAGGCAATTGGTTAAATGCTCAAATGTTAATCTAAGTAGTAAATGTAACCAAAGTTTAGCCAAAGATTCCAGTCATTAGCTTTGTTAGATGAAAGCTTGTGGTTTAATCCATCAATAAAATCATCAAAATAATATTGCCATCTTAACTCTACAAACAAGTCAGACAGTATTGTAAGTTTGTAGCGTGTTCCCACACTAGCAACTACAGACCATGTAGATCCAGATTCTGCACTTACAAAAGGATCACCTTCAGAAACATTGTCCCAAGGTGTGTAAAAGTTGTTGTTGTTTAAAATATTACCATCTCCATAGGTAGTCTCAACATTTGGATTAAACGATACAAAGTGAGCACCAACAGCCGCAAAAGGAGCAAAAGAATAAGCGCCTGCTGAGAAAGCCCTAATACTTCTTGGGAAATATTCTAATTGCATACCAATATCCCAGTTTTCAGCCTCACCACTATGTGCTCTTAACTTATCTGCATCAACACTTGTTCTTGCATCATCTACCCATTTGCCAAAATGCTCTAGAGGGGTTTTATTCCAGGAAATTTCGCTTCTTAATTTAAAGTGGTCGTTAAAATAGGTATCAGTGCTATAGCAATTACAGTCTGCTCTGTACGCAAAATTGATGTAGTGCACAATACCTAAGGCAATACCAGTATTACCAGAATTGGTTTCAAAATCATTTCTAACACCAAAGTCAGATTGAAACGCAACCGCTCCTACAAATGCACCTATTTCGTGAGAGAAACCCAATTGGGCAGAAGAAGTTTGAATTGTAAATATCAACCCAAACAACATTATTAGTTTATTAATATGTTTTGCCATATAACACTTATGATTAAGCGGTTGCCGAACAAATATATAAAAACTCGACGAACTACAAAATAAAACGGATAAAATGCAAATTTCTTTTAGGGAGAAGAATTTTATTACAATACCGAAATATTTAAAAAATAATTGAGAATATAAAAAAAATAAGCCTTTATTTTTAAAGATAACGTATCTTTGCACCCTATAAATCACAATTTCTTAACAATTTTTTATATGAAAGATAAAATTGAAGCTTTTTTAGATCTTGTAAGAGAGCGAAATGGGCACGAACCTGAGTTTTTACAAGCGGTTCAAGAAGTAGCTGAGACAGTTATTCCTTACATTGCCAAACATGATATCTATAATGGTAAAAATATTCTTTTGAGAATGGTTGAGCCAGAACGACTTATTTCGTTTAGAGTAAGTTGGGTAGATGATTCAGGTGAAATACAGGTAAACAGAGGCTATAGAGTTCAAATGAACTCTGCAATTGGTCCATACAAAGGTGGGTTACGTTTTCATCCTACAGTAAATGCTAGTATTCTTAAGTTTTTAGCATTTGAGCAAGTATTTAAAAATAGTTTAACTACACTGCCAATGGGTGGTGGTAAAGGTGGTTCTGATTTTGACCCTAAAGGGAAATCAGATAACGAGATTATGCGTTTTTGCCACGCCTTTATGACGGAATTATACAGACATATAGGCCATAATACCGATGTTCCAGCAGGTGATATAGGTGTAGGAGCAAGAGAGATTGGTTTTATGTTTGGGATGTATAAAAAATTGAGAAATACATTTACAGGTGTTTTAACAGGTAAAGGGCAATCTTGGGGAGGTTCTTTAATTAGACCAGAGGCAACAGGATATGGTAATGTATATTTTGCTGAAAATATGCTTAAGACTAGAGACGATTCTTTTGATGGTAAAAAAGTAGTTATTTCAGGATCTGGTAACGTAGCCCAGTATGCTGCAGAAAAAGCAATAGAGTTAGGAGCCATAGTGCTTACTCTTTCTGATTCTGGAGGATATATCTATGATGAAGAAGGAATAAACATGGAGAAATTACAATTTGTAATGGATCTTAAAAACAACAAGCGAGGAAGAATTAGTGAGTATGTTGATAAGTATCCTAACGCTAAATTTTTCAAAGGAGAAAGACCTTGGTCTGTTAAATGTGATATAGCACTTCCTTGCGCTACTCAGAATGAATTAAATGGCGAAGAAGCTAAAACATTAATAAATAATGGTTGTATTTGTGTGTCAGAAGGTGCTAATATGCCATCAACACCAGAAGCTATTCATGAGTTTAATAGTGCAAAGATTTTATTTGCACCAGGTAAAGCATCTAATGCTGGTGGTGTAGCTACTTCTGGTTTAGAGATGAGCCAGAACTCACTACGTTTAAGCTGGACAAGAGAAGAGGTTGATGCAAGATTAAAGGATATCATGGAAGATATTCATGATTCTTGTGTTGAATATGGTAAGAATGATGATGGTACAGTTGACTATGTTAGAGGTGCTAATATAGCTGGCTTTGTTAAGGTTGCTGATGCAATGTTAGCTCAAGGAGTTATATAATTAAAAATTTAAAATATAAAAAAGCTTCCATTAACAAATGGAAGCTTTTTTTGTTACATATTATATGATTAGCGTAATATTATCGTTACTATTAAATATATTTGAGCAAACAATTTATAATGCGTAAAACTGTTTTTAAACTTTTACTTTTCTTTTTTGGTTTATCCCTTCATGTAGACGCGCAAGATTTTTCTGCATTATGGCAAGCACATTTCTCCTATAATGATATTGTAGATGTTGTTAGTGGTACTAATAAGATCTATGCTGCAGCCCAAAATGCGGTGTTCGAGTATGATACTTTAACCGAAGAAATAACTACAATAACAACTGTTGAAGGACTTTCTGGAGAACAGATTACTACCATTCTCTATAGTGAAGAATTTCAATATCTGGTAGTAGGTTATGAAACAGGCCTTTTAGAAGTATATTCTGAAATCGATGGCTCAGTATTAACTATTGTAGATATTTTAGAGAAAGAAAACATTACACCAGCCAATAAATCAATCAATCATCTCTATGAGCATGAAGGCTTGGTTTATATTTCTACTGATTATGGTGTTTCAGTTTATGACTTAGAAAGATTAGAATTTGGGGATACTTATTTTTTAGGTAATGGAGGATCACAAATTATAGTGAATCAAGTAACAGTCTTAAACAACGAGGTTTTTGCTGCCTGCTCTAGCGGTAATGGTCTAAAAAAAGCAGATTTAAGTAATCCCAATCTTATAGATTTTGCGCAATGGCAAACGGTTTTAGGTGGTAATTTCGTAAATATCAACACAGTTGGAGATCAAGCTTATGCTGTAAGAGCAAATAAAGCTTTTTTTGAAATAACTAATACTAGTTTCGCTCAATTATTTGTTTTACCCTTAATTCCAACAGATACAGAAGTAAGTGGAGACAATTTAATAATATCAAATATTAATACAATTCAAGTTTACAATGAAGCAGCTCAATTAATAGCGAGTTATATACCTAATGAAGATTTTGATACCCGTTTTTCATCTGCGGTTTTAGTAAACAATGGAATTTACATAGGGACAAAAGATTTTGGGGTTTTAGAAAGTCTTATTACAGATGGTTTAAATTACGTGGAAATTAAGCCTAATGGACCTTTATTTAATGAAATATTTAGACTTAATGCCGAGTCAGAAGTTGTTTGGGCAAGCTTTGGCGACTACACCGAGTCATTTGACCCTGCACCACAACGAACCAGGGGACTAAGCTATCTAAGGGATGAAATATGGGAAAATATACCTTACGATAGTCTTTTTGGAGCAAGAAATTTATCCGAAATATCAGTCAATCCCTTTAATCCTAATCAGGTATTTATAAGTTCTTTTCAAAATGGTATTTTAGAACTTAATGAGAATTCTCCTACAATTCTTTACAATCAAGATAACAGCGGTTTAGAGTCTTTAGTAGTGCCAAACGCTCCCCAAGTAGTTAGTATAAGAGTTTCTGCATCAACTTTTGATAGAAATGGTGTGCTTTGGAGTATGACGGCTCGTGCACCCAACCCTCTAAAATCTTATGATCCAAATTCTGGCACCTGGCAAGGTTATGACTTTTCATCAATTATAGAAGATTCACTGTTAGATGAATTCGGTTTTTTTGATATTGCCATTGATAATAATGGCACAAAATGGATTGGAGGTTACGAGAAAGGTCTTTATGCATACAACGAAAACCTTTCTAACCCATTAAAAACTCTGTCTTCAGAGGAGCAGAACTTGCCATTTCCAAGGGTTACTGCTTTAGAAATTGACAATCGTAATCAGCTTTGGGTTGGCACATTTTCAGGATTAAGGGTTTTATTTAATACATCAGGTTTTTTCGATGATCCAAATCCTACATTGAATTCTATCATAATTTTAGAAGATGGCTTAGCACAAGAGCTCTTAGCGTCCCAAACAATTTCGGATATAGAAGCTGATGGATCTAATAATAAATGGGTTGGTACAGTAGATTCTGGTGTATTTTATTTTTCACCAGATGGACAGAATACGATTTATCATTTTACCAAGGACAATTCTCCGTTGCCATCTAATCGGATTACCGATATTTCTTTAGATCCCAATAATGGCATAGTGTATATCGCTACTACTAAGGGTATGCTTTCGTTTAGAGCTGGTGGCTCAAAACCAGAAGAAACTCTAGAGAATGCTTTTGTATATCCAAACCCAGTACGACCAGAATACAACGTGCTTGGTTTTAATGACCTAAACGATATTAATAAAGGCATTAAAATTAGCGGCTTAACAGAAAATGTAAATATTAAGATTACAGATATTGAAGGTAATCTTGTTGCAGAAGCGCAGTCTAATGTAAATTTAAGATCGTCTAGTGCTAACTATAACTTTGCTGTAGATGGTGGTACAGCTGTATGGAATGGTAAAAATCTAGCAAATGCTATTGTTAGAACAGGTGTTTATTTAGTAATGATATCAGATCTAGATTCGTTTGAAACAAAAGTTCTAAAGGTTCTTATAGTGCGATAAAATGCTGACAAAAAACCATGGCATTGTTCTATCAAAATTAAGGTTTAGGGATAATGACCTTATTATAAAATGCTACACTAAAGAGCGCGGAGTTGTAAGTTATCTTCTCAGAGGGGTTTTAAAATCTAGGAAAGGGAGTAGTAAGACTATTTATTATCAAGCGTTATCTCAACTCCAATTCGAAGAGAATTTCAAATCTAACAGATCGCTTCAAGGTATAAAAGAAGTTAAGTTCAGCTACATATATCGTAGTGTACACACCAATATATATAAAAGCTCTATTGTATTATTCCTTTCAGAAGTGCTCTCTAATGCTCTAAGGGAAGAAGAAAAAAATGAAGCACTTTTTAATTATGTCGAAATAGCTTTCCAATACCTTGATACCTCAGAACAGTATTCAAATTTTCACTTATTATTTTTGCTGAAACTTACCCGTTATCTTGGATTTCAGCCTGAAGATAAAAATTTAGACTTACCTTATTTTAACTTAGAATCAGGAATTTTTGAGTCTAACAATCACAGTATTTATTCAATTTCAGGACAAAGTTTAACATTGTTAAAACAGCTATTAGGCACAAATTTTGATGCATTACACAGTATTAAAATAAGTGCAAAACAAAGACAAGAGTTTTTAAATGTGTTATTGCATTATTTTGAATTACATTTGGACGGATTTAGGAAACCGAAGTCATTACAAGTGTTAAATGAAGTGTTTCATTAAGCCAATTATTACGCAAAGATTTTAATGAAGATGTATATAAAACTAAAATGTAGTATCATTTTTAGTATCCTTTTGTGCTTATGCTTCTATAGTACATTTGCCCAAACCATAACAGTTTTAGAAGAAGGCACTAACCAGCCTATTTCTGGTGTATCTTTATACAATTTAAAGAAAACTAAATATGAGGTTACAGACTTTGATGGTAATGCTGTTTTAGATAAGTTTAATGATAGGGAGGTTATCTATTTTCAGAATCTGTTATATGAAAAATTAGAGATAAGAAAGTTTGAAATTTCTCAAAATAACTTCATTGTATATTTAAAACCAAAAGTAGAAGGTCTCAAGCAAATTGTAATATCTGTTTCTAAATTTGAGCAAAGTAAAAAAGACATTCCTCAATCTATTGTTAATGTAAACGCTAAAGAAATTGCTTTTGCCAACCCACAAACCAGTGCAGACTTACTAGATAATACAGGTAATGTATTTATTCAAAAAAGCCAAATGGGAGGAGGTAGCCCAATGATTCGTGGTTTCTCTACCAATAGATTACTTATTTCTGTCGATGGTGTCCGTATGAACAACGCTATTTTTAGAGGAGGTAATTTGCAAAATGTCATTTCCATAGATCCTTTATCAATTCAAAGTACCGAAGTTACTTTAGGAGCAGGATCTGTAGTTTATGGAAGTGATGCTATTGGTGGTGTTATGAGTTTTTATACTAAAAAACCACAATTATCTTACAAAGAAGAATCAATAATTAGTGGTAATGCTATGGTTCGGTATGCAAGTGCTAATAATGAAAAAACTTCACATATTGATTTTAATTTGGGTTACAAAAAATGGGCTTTTTTGACCAATCTTAGCTATACAGATTTTGATGATTTAAGAATGGGAAGCCATGGACCTGAAGACTATTTAAGACCTGAGTATGTTGTTAGGCAAAATGGGCAAGATATTATTATAGAGAACAGCAATCCAAAGCTACAGGTACCAACAGCGTATAGTCAAATCAATTTAATGCAAAAAGTAAGGTATGAGCCTGGAGATAATCTAAAATTCGATTTAGGTTTATTTTTTACCACAACATCAGACTATCCAAGGTATGATAGATTGGTGAGGCCAAGAGGTGAAACTTTAAGATCAGCAGAATGGGATTATGGGCCGCAACGCTGGTTTATGAGTAATCTTCAGGTTACTAAAACAAGTAGCAGTTCTAATATTTATGATAAAATTCAGGCGACCCTAGCTTTTCAAAACTTTAAAGAAAGTAGAAAAGACAGAGATTTTCAATCTGTAATTCGCGAAGTAAGAGAAGAGCACGTAGATGTTTTATCTTTTAATTTAGATTTAGAGAAAAAATTAAGTCCTAAAACAACAATGTCCTATGGATTAGAATATTTATTTAATTGTGTAGGGTCTGAAGGATTTGAAGAAAATATTGAGGCAAATACGAAAGTCCCAAATGTAACGCGTTATCCAGATGGTGCGACATGGCAATCTCTAGCGGCTTATTCTAGCATAAAATATAAACCAAATTCTAAATTTGTATTGCAATCGGGTTTAAGATATAATCAAATTATTGCTAAGGCAGATTTTACAGCTAACAATGCCTTTTTAAACCTTCCTTTTAACGAAACCAATATCAATACGGGAGCACTAACGGGTACTGCAGGAATTACGTGGTCACCAAGTAGTATGATACAATGGAAGTTAAATGCCTCAACAGCTTTTAGAGCACCTAATATAGACGATATTGGAAAAGTGTTTGATTCTGAACCAGGTTCTGTTGTGGTGCCAAATAATAATTTAAAACCTGAGTATGCTTATAGTGGTGAATTAGGTTTAAAATTAAATTTTGACAACAAAGTTGTATTGGATATGGCTACATATTATACCTTCTTAGATAATGCACTCATAAGAAGAGATTATGATATAGATGGCGAAACCGAAATAGTTTATGATGGTGAATTAAGTACAGTACAAGCCATACAAAATGCCTCTAAAGCTTGGATTTATGGATTTGAAGTTGGTGCTGAAGTTAATCTTTCTAAAGCTCTAAAACTACGCTCTCAGTATAATATTATTGGTGGCACAGAAGACAACAACGGAGTAGAAGTACCAGTAAGACATGTAGCTCCAAATTTTGGAAGAACACATCTTATCTGGGAAAAAGACAAATTAAGTTTTGATGCCTATTTAGTGTATAATAATGAATTGTCTTTTAATCAATTAGCACCATCTGAGTTGTCAAAGGATTACTTATATGCTAAGGATTCTAATGGTAACCCTTATTCACCTTCTTGGTATACTTTCAATTTAAGAGCGCAGTACCAATATAAAGATAAGCTGACACTAACAGGAAGTTTAGAAAACATTACTGACCAACGCTATAGACCGTATTCTTCCGGTATTTCTGCAGCAGGTAGAAACTTAATTATAGCAATACAATATGCCTTCTAAAAGAAAAAGACCTCTGTTAATAGAGGCCTTTTAAGTATATTTTATATTATGCTATTGTTGTTTTATCGCTTTTTTGCTAATCACCTGTCCGTTGGATAAGGTAACTCTAGCAATATAAGCAGCTTTACTTAGTTTAGATAAGTTGTAAACTTCAATAGAATTATTCCCAACCAAGTTGTAAATACGTCTTCCTAATACATCTAAGATTTCTACATTCTCTATGATGTACGATGCATTAACTTTAATCTGTACTTCACCATTATTGAGTTCAGTAATAATAAGATCATTAGAGGTTAGAGTATTATCATTTACAGATAGCGCTTCAGGAGTAAATACAATTTCAAAGCGGTTGTTAAATTCACCTTTGTTAGCTGTAAAGTTGTAATCAGCTGTTTTCAGATTATGGATAATGTTCAAGTCATAATCAATAATAAAAATATCATTTTCAGCCATAAAATTACCTTCAGTCGTATAAATAGAAATTGTATAGATAGTAGCTTCTTCAATACTAGTACTAAATCCTAATGGAATAACTTCATCAATATTTAAACTGTTAGGATTTTTCCCTTGAATGGCAAATTTTTTGTCACTAGATGAATCTAAAGTAGTATAGATGCCAGAGTATAAATCAGTTGATAGATTCTTATTCGCATCGTAGTACATACCATCATCACCATCAGTTGCACCATCTACATATGCTACTAGTACTTGATTGAAAACACCATTGTCTGAGGTTAGATTTAACCATAACTTGTTGTATTGAGCGGTTCTAAAAAACTGATTGTTATTTCCTGTGACACGCATACTGTTATTAAACACAACATTTGTGGTCATTACAGATCCGCTGTGTACTGAAGCTGTTACTCCATCATCCATAGACACAAAGAAGCCTTGTCCAGAAGGAATAAATCTAGTAGGTACAACTCCATCACCTCCTGCTGTTTGTCCTGAGCCATTGATAATGGCATAATCGCTCTGAGCGTAGTTAAGGTTTTCATTGCCATTGGTGTTACCATCAGCTGCAGTATTGTGAGACCAAAAGAATATAGCACCATTTGTAGCTCCTACAGTTTGATCTACACTAGCGTTAGCAGCTAAAAATACGTCTGCATCTATAGCAGAAGGATAAGGATTACCAATAAAATTCCAATTATTATCGTTTAATTCAGCATCATTCCTGTAAATAGGAATGTTATATATACCATTATTAAATGGACCTTCGAAAGTGTAGACATACCTTGAAGGGACAAATCCTATAGGACTATGCATCGCAGCAAAACCTATACCTGGAGACATAACAGTTGCTCCATTTGCAAATTGCCAATCGTTTCCGTCATCATCAATATCGTCTTGACCAGGATTTGTAGCATCATCATTATTAACCTCTTGTGTGGAGTCTCTAAAATTAGCACCTTCAAAAGAAAATATTCTATTTACAAATGCTTCAAATAGTCCATCACTAATTACTTCATTAGCAACAGGAGAGCTCCAATAGGTGTATTCTAAATAAGACGCTAAAGGTGCAGTCTCTTTTTCTACACTTACTCTGGTCTTATCTGATAAAACAGTACCATTTACTATGGCAGCATCATTAATTTGAACAAAAGAGCCATCGGTTCTTACAACTACATTACCATTTACTGTTAAGTCGTTTTCCACTAAGACATAAGTATTATTTTCAATAGTTAATATGTTTCCTACATTAACTAAACAATGACATGCTTCAAAACTTGTTTCAATTCCACCATTAGAAGTATCATAATCATCATTAATAATAACATTTGCAGAAGTAGTCGGTAAAGTATCTAAGGCCGTGCCATTATTCCATATCCAATTGGTACCGTTCCATGTTGCAGTGCCTATTTTCAACTGGGCAGCATTGGATATAGAACTACATGCGCCATTTTCAGTTATAAGACAATAAAATTGATAGTTATCATAATTAATTAAGCCACCATCTATTGTTAAAGTATTACTAGTCTCACCAGATACAGAGGTAAGAGGTAGATTAGCATTATTCGCAATAGTCCATGAAGAATTAGAGCCATCATTAAAGTACCACTGATATGTTAATGAACCACCAATGGAAGCTGTACCAATGGATGTAAAACTTGCTGTTGTTAAACAGCTACCTGTTACATCCAAAGGCGCACTCGCAGAAGGGTACGTTATAGAGCTACCAGTATAATTAAAGGTACCTAAATCTGCAATACTTTCAGTTGCACTATAATTCCAATCACTAGGGTTTGAAGTAGAATTTGGACCTGCTGTATTTGTATCTCTAGTAACAGTATAACCAGTGCCAGAGTTTGGATTTTCGTACACGTCAATTAGTGTTGTGCCATTGTATAAGTGAAAAATATCACTACCATTAAATCCACCGCAACTTGGATTGCCGCCTGTAAATGAACAATCTATGTCATATGTAAAGTCCTCTGTAGCATCGTTGTCTGTGTTTCCTGGGGAACGCACATCACCAAAAAGAGCAGTATTGTTTGCTATAGTTGGAGTTGTAACAGGAAAAGTAAAAAGTGTATACTCACCTGCTAATAAGTCGCCACTATCACCATAACGTCTAATTGAGTAATTAGAGAGGTTGACGGCAGCACCTGTACCATTGTAAATTTCAATATAGCCTAAACTCCCTGTTCCTTTGTCGTACAATTCAGTAATAATTAAATCAGAAAGATTACTTGAGGAACAACCTCCTAAAGTATCAACAACTGTAAATGGCGATGAAGAATTGATATTACAGCCTGATTCAGTAATAAATATTGTTCCTGAAGTTGAAGTAGCGGGTACTTCAGCCAATAAAGTATCTATTATACTGTCACCATCAGAGTCTATGTAAGTAATATTAGAAGAAGCTACGCCATTAAAGTTAACACTTGTAGTATTTGAAAAGTTAGAACCTACTATTGTTACAACTGTACCAATTGGCCCTTCGGTTGGAGCAAAACTAGTTATGGTGTGTGTTGGTGTACAAGCAACGCCAGTACCTTCGAGTAGAACCGTACATGAACCTTCATCAGCATCATTGCTTAAAATCGTTAATGTTTCTGAATAAGTACCGGTTATTGTTGGTGTAAATCTTACAGTAATAGTTTCTGAGGTGCTTGGGGAAATAGTTAATGGTATTGAGGGTGATACAATAGCAAAATCACCAGTAGCACTCAAACTACTTATATCTAGATCCTCTGTTCCGTTGTTTTCAATATCAAATGTAATGTCTGTATTTGTACTTAAAACTTGGCTGCCAAAGTTTATTGTGTAGCCACAATTTTGATTTGTACTGGTATCATCAACGAGTTGAAGTTCAGCTAACGAAGGTGCAGCACCACAAATGTTAATATCATCTATCCATAAAAGACCTGCTCTTGTTGAAGAAAAATCAAAAAACACACCAGTATACTGGCCAGAAGTGTATGTAGTATCAGTTACTGTACCAGCACTAACCTCTGCAGTGGCATTGGCAGAATAAAATAGCTCCCAAAGTCCTGCAGATGTTCTTGTTACTCTAATACATACATCATCGTTAGGTGCCCAATTATAGCCACTAGTAATTATAGCTGTGTGTGTGCCACCATTAACAGCGTAAAGGGTCAATATATCTGAACTACCAGTTCTATTCACCCCAACCGCGTAACCAGTTGCATTGTTTTGCAAATCAGAATCACTAGATATGAGGTAGTATGTAAAATTATTACCACCCGATGGGTCCCAGTTACCATTTCTTATACAGAAATCCCATTCATAATCATCTGCAGCTAAGTTTTGATTTCCGTAATCTGCATAAATATAGCTTTCACCAGCTACACCTGATAAATCATGGTTTAACTCACCTGTATCAATCGTCCAGTCGCCTGTGTTAGACCATTGAGAAAGCGTACCACTAAAATCATCGCTGAATACAACAGTACAGCTACCACCAGATGCTGAGCAAGAAGCCACACCAGACCCAACAACAGTTTCAGTATAATTACAAGTGGTTTCTGCACTAAAGGTCGCAGAAATTTCCACATCAGCACCATTTGCAGCCAATTGAACACCTGTTATGGTTTGTGGTGAAGTGCCCACTGCAACAGATGTTGCACCACCAACAACACCAGTGCCAGTTAAATCTATAGTGCCAGATGCTGGTGCATTACTGTAAGTAATAGTAACATCAGCAGTATAGTAATCATCAGAAGCATCAGAGGCAGTGCTGTTATCATTACAAGAGCCTGAGTTGCTTAGTGAAATGTCTGTAATATTACAACTCGGAGTACCACCTCCAGTTACATCAATTGTTATGTTGTCTAGGTATATGCCTTGGTCGTTTTGAGTAAAATTAAAAAAAGATAATCTGATATCTAGAGTTGTATTGCCACTAACCGTAACTGGGGAAACGGTATATGTTTCAAACTGATCTCTTAAAGAGTCTAAAGTGCAACCGTCTGCAGTGCCTGTTGTTAAACTAGGCAGTGTAGTCGTGGGACCACACTCACCTATGCCGTTGAAATCTGTATCAACAGCAGCAGGTGCATTGGTACAACCACAAATATTTCTAACAGATAATAAATCCTGATAAGCACCACCATCGATAGAATATGTAATGGAAAACTCTGTATTTCCATCCCAATCATCATAATGATGAGCTACCCAATCTAATGAAAACTCAAAAGATGTTGCACCAGTAATGTCTATTTGGTCAATGTCAATTGTAGGAGTGCCGTTAAAATCTTCTGCTGACCATATAAACGTAGAATTACCACCTATATTGGGATTTGTTCGATTAAATACATCTTCAAAACCTGCTCCTACTGTTGTTGAAGGAGTATATCCATCTCCAGCAGTTTCAAAGTCTATTATAGTTGTCTGCCCAAAACTAAAATTTAGCGCAAACAAGAGTAGTATAAGAGATAAGTAGTTCTTTTTCATAGGGATTGGATTAACTATTAATCACTCACAAAGATAAATCAAAATTACCTAACTAACAGGTAGTTAAGTATTGCAAAGTATTAACAAATTGTTATTTTCGCTAAATGAACCTACAAACCACCTATACTGTCGATGAAGCGCAAAAAAAGCTTGAGAATTACTGCGCTTATCAAGAGCGTTGCCATAAAGAAGTAAGGGAAAAATTAAAAGCTATGAAAATGATTCCTCAGGCTATCGATAAAATCATAGTACACCTTATAGATTATAATTTTTTAAACGAAGAACGGTTTGCTAAAGCTTTTGTACGCGGAAAATTCAGAATAAAAAAATGGGGAAAAAACCGGTTGGTAAGAGAATTAAAGTTTAGAGATATATCAAAGTACGCGATAGATGTAGCTCTAAAAGAAATTGATGAAGCGGATTATTTTGAAACCTTAGATGAACTTACCCAAAAACGTATAGCACAGGTGAAAGAAAAAAACAGCTACAAGAAAAAGAAAAAAGTTGCAGATTACTTGCTGTACAGAGGTTGGGAAAGCCATCTTGTTTATCAAAAACTCAATGAGTATTTATAATCCAAAACCTGCAATGCCATAAGGCACTACAGGTCTCAGGTCCCAAAATAAACTGAAAAAAATTACAGTATTAATTTTCGCTTAACAACTACACCGTTATCAAGTTCAACCATCGCTATGTAAATGCCAGAGCTGTAATTACGTAGATTAATAATGGTACTTTGCGCACCTAAAGTATTGTTGTAAAAAAGCTTTCCTTCAGTACTGTAGAGCTTTATGTTCTCTATTAAAGATTTGCCACTTATATTAACTTTAACGTCTTTTGTGTTCATGGGTATTATTGAAAGTCCGTAGTCATTCACAGAATTATCATTATTACTAAGAGTTTCTGCATTAAAAACAATTTCAAAACGCTCTGTAAAATCACCTGTTGAAGATGTAAAAGTATAGTCTGATTCCAAAAGATTGTGAGTAGAGTTTAAAAGATTATCTTTTATAAAGATTGGTTGGTTGTTTATAAAAGAGCCTTGCTTTTTGGGTATTGAAAAACTATAAATGGTAGCGTCTGAAATAGATGTATAAAACCCTAAAGGAATAACTTCTTGAGTATTAATACTCGATGTGGATTTACCTTGTATAGCATATTTTTTATCTAATTCATTTTCTATTGTGGTATATATTACAGCAGCTGTACCAGAAGATAGAAAACGCGGAGAGTCATATGCTAAACCGTCATTGTTGTCTGTTGCCCCATTTACGTAGGCTACTAAAATCTGACTAAACACACCGTTGTCTGAAGTTAGGTTTAACCAAAGTTTATTAGGTATTGTGTTGTTGTTTTGTCTGAAGAATTGACTATTGCTTGTGCCATCTTTCATACGCATAGCGTTATTAAAAACTACATTTCCATTTGCTTTTCCTTGAATAAAAAATCCTTGACAGGACGGGACATATCTGCTGGGTATAACAGTAGACCCACCGGCTACCTCACCACTTCCTGCATTAATAATGGCATAGTCATCGGCACTAAAATTTAAGATTTCATTACCGTTGTTTGAGTTACTTGCAGGTGAGGCATGGGACCATAAATAAATAGCATCACCAACAACAGTATTGTTTTCAGCAAAAAACAAGTCTACATCAATTGCTGATGGGTAAGGATTACCTATAAAATTCCAATCGTTATCACCATTATTACCGTTATAATATATAGAAGTATTTATAACACCAGTATTAAAAGGACCAGAAAACATGTATTGATACGTGTTTCCGGTAACAAAGCCAGAGGCAGCATTTGTTATAGCATAACCGACACCAGGTATTAAAATATCAGAATCGTTAAGGGTTGTCCAGTCATCTCCATTATCATCTACATCATCATGTCCGGCTACGTAAGTATTTCCGTTGTTGGTTTCTTGTAATATGTCTAAATAATTTTGTGCGTTAAACCAATATCTATAGCTCGAATTTGAAGAAGGGAAGGTTTGGTTGGCAGTACTACCGCTAACAGGTGAACTCCAATATGTATAATCATACCAGTTTTTCAATACAGAAGTTGTTTTACTAAGATAAGCTTCGCCACCACTATTAACTGTAAAAGTACCAGTATCGTCATTTTGCACAAAAGAGCCAGATGACGCTACTTGCAAAGTGCCATTAATTACAGCATCTTGTTCTACTTCTATGTAAGAGTTGTCACCGATAATTAAATTTTGTCCCGTGCCAACAGTTAAAGACCAAGAGCTAAAATTACCATTTACTGATGTGTCATAGTCTCCATTTATTGTTGTTACGGATTCGATGTTTGGTGTTCCATTACTCCATGCGCTACCATTCCAAGATGTTATAACTCTTGTTACGTTACCAGACAAGCTAATAATTTCATTAACTCCAGGATAAAAAACTGACAAAACAGTAGTATCTGGTGCGGTAATATTTAGATTACCTGTGTAAGTACCTATTGCCAAACCAGAGCTAAGACGTACATATACAGTTACATCTCCAAGATCTATAATATTACCAGGAATCACAATAGTGTTACTGAATCCAGAAGAAGCAGAGGTAGAAACTTCGTAACCAGATGGTGCAGTTACTGTATAAGGCCGTGTTAGTAAAAGACCATCGTTTATTGAAAACGTTTGATTTGCTGAGGGGCCAGTATTTGTCTCATAGGAAAAACCTGAAAGAGTTGTTGGAAATGAATTAAAGATTAGTGTTCCTTTTTTAAATTCAAATGTAGTATTACCATATCCAAAATAACTAAAAACCGTGCATAATAGACTAGTAACTAACATCTGAAAACCGTAGGTTGTCTTCATAGTTAATTAGATTTGTAAGGGTTAATACTTTGCTTTTAGGCTATTTGTTCTTAAGGTAAATGAAAGCTAAAATTATTTATGGATAAAGCACGGTATTTTTCGACAAAATACATTCGCTTAAGTTTAAGTGTGTAAAATAATCGATTAAAAACACTTTTGAGTGGTTGCGCAATAGCTAATTATTGACCGAAATAAAAAAAGTCTCTTCCTACTTTGAAGAGACTTTTTTGTAATTAGTATAATTTTAAAACTTTGAATAACGCTTTAAAAAATGTATTTATATAAGTTTATAGGTTAAAACTAGCACCAATGTTAAATGTAAATTGGTTGTAAAATAAATCGACGTCGTCGTCATATTTTGCAAGTGGGAAAGCAGCTTCAGTGTAAATTCCAAATCCGTCAGAAAAGAAATAACGAGCACCAAGATGTCCACCAAAATTCTTTAAGCTAAGACTAAGGCCTGGATAAAAATCAAAATTTGGGTCAATGTTTATAACATTACCAAGGTTGGCATTAAATCTTGCTTTCAAGTCAAAACGATCTCCAAAATCAGCGGCATCAGCTAAGACATCATCAATTCCTAAGGCATACGAAGAAGAAACACCTACAGAAATGTTATCTCCTAATCCATAATCGTAAGTAAGGTTAATACCTGTAGCTTCATCCTGAAAGTTAGCACCAACCTGAAATTTTTGGTCTCCTTTGCCTTCAAATGCCTGTGCGTTTCCAAAACTAAATAATAATAATGCAGCTATTAATACAATATTCTTCATGTGATAAGTTTTTTTAAAAAATGTCCGCAAATATACAAATAGATTGTCTGTAAGAAAATTAAACATAAGGCTTCGTGTTGGTTATCGCCTTTTCGTTTTTCCAGTCAATCCATTTTTGACCTCTCAGACGTCGCATTACATTATCATAATTACGCATTAGAAATATATTGTAAAGTGCTTTACCTAAATTTTTAGGATTACGCGCAATGGCACGCAAACTCATAGAAAAACCAGGTGTAAGGTATCGCATATAGTGCCAGTAACCTTCTGGCATATAGAGTACTTCACCATGGTTAAGATTACAAACCCAACCTTTAGCATGCTTTAATGCAGGCCATTTATCAAAATCTGGGTTGGCAAAATCTATATCTTCTCTTGTTATAAGTGAATGTGGTACTTTATATAAATACTTGTTCTGCTTTTGGTCAAACAAGATGCATTGTTTTTTACCTTCAAAATGAAAATGAAAAATATTGGCCAAATCAATATCATAATGCATAAAGGTATATGAATCTCTACCACCAAAGAACAGCATTGGTAAGCCTTTCATTAATTTTAACCCAAAGTCTGGATAGTTAAAATCCTTTTGAAGCTGAGGTACTTCCTTTAAAATATTCCAAAGAAAAATCCTGAATTTGGTAGGTTCACGTTTAAGAAGATCTACATAATCGCTCATTTTCATTTGAGCATGAGCTTCGTTAAAACCGTCTTTATAATCTACAGGTCTGTCATCGTATAATGGAACTGTTTTGTCTCCTGCAACTTCTTTCATATAGTCTAAACTCCATTTAGAATAGGCAGGCCAATCTTCAATAAAACGCTCAATAACCACAGGTTTTTGTGGTTTGAAGTAATTTTTAATGAAATCTTCTTTTGTAATTGTCTTTACGCGAGGTATGTCTTGAAGGTTTAATTGCAACAGTTAAAACTTTAGAAGGCCAAAGTTAAGAAAACGTTACCAATTGGTTTAAATTGTATAATAAAAAATGACTTATTGCTAATTGGTAAATCCTATGGTGAAAAAATAAAGCCCACAATTTTGTGGGCTTCATTAGTTATTCTTTGGTTTCAATTTCAACATCATCTACTTCAATGTCTTTTTTATCTTTACCTTTTAAATACTCTGGTAAATCCATACCAGCCATATTAAACATTTCTTGTAAAGGTGGTACTGCTTTATACATGCCTGAGATAAAGTTAGAGGTAGAAGATTTGCCGTCTTTGTTCCCCCCATTTTCCCAAACGGTAACCTTATCAATCTTAATGTTTTTAATGGCTTCAGCCTGTGTTTTTACTAATTCTGGTAGTTTATCAGCAATTAATAATAGTACAGCATCTTTAGAGTTATTACCAGCAGCTTTTACAATTTCATCTAAACCAGCAGCTTGTTTGGTTAATACTTCATAAAGTCCTTTTGCTTCGGCCTGTGCTTTAAATAATATCGCATCAGCTTCACCTTTTGCACGTCTTCTAATACGTTCGGCTTCTGCTTCTGCATCAATTTCTGCCTTCTTTTTAGCAATTTCAGTTGGTACAATAACATCTGCCATTTGTGAAGAACGTTCGCGTTCTGCTCTGGCAGTTTCTGCTTCTTGCTCTGCAGCATAAGACTCTTGTAGTGCCTTTGCGGCTTGTACCTTCTCAGAGGCAATTGCTACACGCTCTGCTTCTGCTTCACGCTGACGACGCAATGAGTCAGAATTGGCAACCGATATTTTTGCAGTATTTTCACCCTCAACAGCTTTTGCATTTGCAGCAGCTACTTGTGTTTTCTCATCTTGTACAGCATTAGCTTCACCAATTGCACCATCTCTGTTTTTCTCAGCAACTGACTTACGTGCAGCATTAATGGCGTGTGCCGCAGCTTCTTTACCTAAAGCTTCTATATAGCCAGATTCGTCAACAATATCGGTAATGTTTACGTTGATTAATTTAAGACCAACCTTTTTTAATTCTGACTCAACAGATTGTGAAATGTTGGTTAAGAATTTATCTCTATCAGAGTTGATTTCTTCAATATCCATCGAAGCTACAACCAAACGTAACTGACCAAAAATAATTTCTTTAGCCAATTCTTGAATATCTTGTAAACCTAAACCAAGCAAACGTTCTGCTGCATTTTGCATAACACCTGGTTCTGTAGAAACACCAATAGTAAAGCGAGATGGAACATTAACACGAATATTTTGTTTAGAAAGCGCATTTACTAAGTTAACCTCAATAGAAATAGGTGTTAAATCTAAATATTCATAATCTTGAATAACAGGTATTATAAATGCAGCTCCACCATGTATACATTTGGCAGATTTACCACCTCCAACTTTTCCGTAAACAACTAATATTCTGTCAGAAGGGCAACGTTTATAGCGTTTAATAAGAATAATTAAAGTAAGCACTATAAAAAGCGTAACAAAAATGAGTAGCATTGGTCCACCAAAGCCCTCTAAATTTAAATTGTCTTGAATGAGTAAATTAATCATAGGTTAATGTGTGTTTTGGTTAATAGTTATTTGTTTTCTAGTAAGTTGTTTTGTCCTTGTTGTAAGGTCTCATATTCAGTTAACGTCGGCTCAATGGGCTTGCGCGTGTGGTCTACAATTAAAATACCGTTAGATGTTACATCTACAACTTTAATAATAGTGCCAGATTTTAATGGTGTTTGTGAATCTGTTAGTGCATCTAGCTCTCTAACTGTTCCTTGTACATTGACACTTACTTTTCCCATACTAGAGCGATCTGCACCAATAGTAAGATATACTTCACCAACAGCATCTAAGGCATTTTTGTAATTAAGCGTACCACTATCACTAAGTTTGTTTATAAAGTAGAACAGTGCAGCCATTATGACCATCATCATTAATCCGCAAACGACCGAGATTATAATGGTTAAAGGTGTGGATAGACCAGCATCAATACAGGCAATACCACTCCAGCCAAAAATGGTAAAAAACCCGACTAGATTTTTAAAGCTTATAAAGTGAAAACCTGCACCTGCATCACTGTCGATGTCTGTGTCTACATCGCCTAAATCATCTGCATCTCCACCAGCAAAAGCCATAATCATTACAACAATAAATACTAATGAACCTACTGTGGCAACGGACCAATACAGTTTTGAAAGAAAATCTAAATTTGAAAACCACTCTGTCATAATTACTAAGTTTTAATGCGCTATTAAATATACAACCATTGTAAGATTATTCGACTTTATATTTGAAAGTTTTCGACAAAAACATTACCATCAAGAAGACTTAATTAGTTCTAGCTTTTTGATGTTGATTTAAGGATAAAAATGTATCCAATAAAAGAGAAGCGAGATGGTTAGTCTTAGCGAGTAATAAATCTGTTCTTTTTTGAGCTCTTAAAAGCTAGATTTATTACTACCTTCAATTTATTAGTGTTTTAGTTGTTCTTTTTGTTACAATAGCAACTAAAAAAATCCTGTCGGTTAGGACAGGATTTATAGTATGATATGTTGTTTTTTATCTATTTAAACGTATACCGTAAACCAAATAACACGTTACTTGGAGGCATTGGTGTAAAGCCAGATTCAATGTAGTCAGCATCAAAAATATTGCTAGCTGTTACTGTAAATTCAGCCTGATTAAATCGTATAGCAATTGAAGCATCCCAAACATTATAGGTTTGTCCTGTTGTACGTTCGGCATATTTGTAAATTATGTTTTGACTTACGTTTTTAAATAATTGCGTGCTTAATCTCGTAATATATTGGTGCTTTAATGTATTAAGTGAATAGCGTGATAATTCTTCATTTTGGTCTGAAATATTATCATCTAAGTACGAGTATCCAAACGCTAAAGTTTGTTTGTAGTTGCTAATCTTAAAGTTGTAAGCCGCATCAAACTCTAAACCTTTGGTGTTAACTTCGGTAATGTTTTCTGCAGTAAATACATCTTCGGTTACTGACGTTCTTACATAATCGATTAGGTTATCTGCATCTCTGTTAAATACAGCAATACTTGCTGTAAGTTTTGGAGAAACGTATTTTAAACCAAGCTCTTGTGCAAACGCTTCTTCTGGTTCTAAATCTTCATTTCCACTGGTTACAGGATCGTTATAGTACAAGTCGGTGTAGGTTGGTACACGATAGGTATAACCGATGTTTCCATAAATTTTGAAGTTGTTTGTAATGTCATAACCTACATCTAAACCAGGAAATGCATGAAATTTGAAATCTGAAAAATACGTTAAAGCAACACCAGGTGTAATGTCTAGTTTGTTCTCTAACAAACTAAAGCGATGCTCTAAGAATGCATTAGCCATGAAACGTTGCCTGTTTCCTAAATTATTACTTCTTAAATAAATTTTAGAAAGATCTACACCAAAACCAGTAATACCTAATTCTGAAGTGTAAGAGGCATTTGTTTCCACTCCAATTTTATCAGAAATGTGCATATTTCTATAAAAATCTGGTTCATCTCGTCGTAATAAAAAGATATCTTGATTACGTCTCCAGTAAACTCTTGGCTGAATTTTTAATGTAGATGTTCTAAACGTTGTTCCAAATGCAATTAAGCTATTCTGCGTTTCTTCGTACTCGTTAAACGTAGGATTGGTTGTGTAGAAGTTTTGTGCACCAAACTTGCGTTCAAGAAATGTAGCGGTCATTTCAATAGCCTGAGCATTTTTGTTGAAGGTGCTTTTTAGGTAGTAATTGGCATTGTCGTAATCGGTATTAATTCGGTAACCTTCAGAAGTCACTCTGCCAACATGAACAATATGTGATGAGTTTTCTAAATCTACACCAGCAGTAACATTACCATTAAGTTGTCCAAAAGAGCCAGTTTCAAAATTTACAGATGTTGAATTTTTGAGGTTCTTCTTAGTTACAATATTTATGGCACCGTTAAAGGCATTCTGACCAAAAACTCTGGCTGCAGGACCTTTAATAATTTCTATACGCTCAATAACTTCTAATGGCAAAGCTGCATTCATGGTGTGGTGACCTGTTTGTGCATCGTCCATTTTTATACCATCGATCAGTAGAAGTGTTTGGTCAAAACCACCACCTCTTATGTAAAGATCGGCTTGGCTGCCACCTGTGCCACGTCTTCTAATATCTACACCAGCCACTTGCTGCAATAAATCCACAAGGTTTACAGTCGCACTTTTTTTAATAGCATCTGATGTGATAATGTTTATCGTTCTTGAATTTTCTTTAAAAGGTAAATCAATACGTGTACCAGTTAAGGTAACCGAATCTAGTTTTTGTGTGACTTCTTGAGCACCAACATTAATTATGACCAAAAACAGTAATACAAAAAGCGTAATATTTTTTCTCATGTCTTGTTTTAAATTGAAAGTGCAAAAGTCGTAACTTTCCGGACGATTAAAATAGTCCACTTTTAAAAGAATGAATAGTCCGGTTGAAGCAATTTTAAAACAGCTAATTAGTTTCGATAAAACTATCGTGCAACCTGTCTATGTACAAGTGTCTCAGCAAATTATAAATGTTATTCAACGTGGTTATTTGGTAAAAGGGACAAAATTACCTGGCACAAGAACATTAAGCCAACTTTTAAAGGTGCATAGAAACACAGCCGTTGCAATCTACGATGAGTTGGCATCTCAAGGTTGGGTAGAAATCATTGCGAATAAAGGCACTTTTGTGTTACTGCCAGAGCAAGCCACAGCAAAAATTAAAGCTACTGCACAGCAAGTGCGTCAGGCGTATCATTACCCTAAGGAGGCTGGTTTTCCGTTTCAACAGTCGTTTCATTTGGCGACCAATCTTCAGCAAACGCAAGCCAAATATATCATTAATGATGGTAAGCCAGATTTGCGTTTGCACCCAACACATCAATTTTCGAGATGGTATAGTGCAGCTATGAAACGTAAACCACTCATTCAAAAATGGAACAGAACCACAACGTCATCAACTTCAGTATTTAAAACGCAATTGTGTAATTATCTTAATGCCACACGAGGATTTCATATAAAGCCCAGCAACCTTCTGAATACAAGAAGTTCTGAAATGAGTCTTTACATTGTATCGCAATTGCTGATAAAGCAAAACGATTTGGTTTTGGTTGGTCAGTTGAGTCATTATGCGTCTAACACTATTTTTCAAGAAGCCAGAGCTACGATTAGGACAATTCCTGTAGATGACGACGGTCTCGATGTAGATTATATAAGACAGCATTTTGTAAAAAATCGAATTCGATGTGTGTATGTGAGTGCACATAGGCATTACCCAACTACAAAAACTTTAAGTGCAAAACGACGCATACAATTATTGGAGTTGGCTAAAGATTATGGTTTTGCTATAATTGAAGATGACTATGATTATGACTTTCAATATGATGGCTCTGCCATGCTACCAATGGCAACGGCAGATCCTAGTGGTATGGTGATTTATTTGGGAAAAATGGGACAGTCGTTTTTTCCAAGCTTTCAATCTGGATTTGTTGTAGCACCCGAAAATCTCATTGCTGAAGCTCATAATTATTTGACGCTTTTAGATGAGCAAGGCGATATTATACAAGAGCAAATGTTATCGGAATTAATTGCTGAAGGTGAAATATACAGGCTTTTAAAGAAGAATATCGTAACCTACAAAAGACGAAGAGATGTTTTGTGTGATGCTCTAAAACAACAGTTTAAAGATGTTATTCAGTTTGAAAAACCTTCAGGAGGCTTAGCAATTTGGTTGAAATTTATAAAACAGATTTCTCTGGTGCAATTAGCCAATGAAGCGGAAGTTTTAGATGTGTTTCTGCCAAAAACGATTTTATATCAAGATAAAGATACCTGTGCTATTCGTTTTGGTTTTGGGCATTTAGATGAAGATGAAATTGAGATTGTAGTATCTAGGTTAAAACAAGCCTATGATAGGATTATTGCTTTTTAAAGTTAACAATAGTGTTGCAATTATCACATTTATACTCGTAACGCGCGCTTAGCGGAAGTGAGCCAAAAACAAAACCTATTATAAAATGAACTAAGGATTTAAAACTATTGATAGTAGAGTAGAGGTTAATGTTATTACTACCACAATTAGAACAAATAAGAGCATTACCATTGTCATCTAAAGCATAAGCCGAAATTGACTTTAAAACTGCTTTCGCTTTGCTTTCATCTTCGGCTAAAACATTAAGTTTTACACCACCAATGGCATTGCTTACCAAAGGATCAGTATCTATGGTAATATTATCTTTTAAAAAGACTTTAATGCCTTCGGCTTCGAGACGACCTTTTATAATTTGTGCTTCACTAGAGTAGGTGAATCTGGCGATGGTTTTAAATGTGTTTTGCATTTAGTAAATATACTAAGACCTTAGGTTGTGTACCAACTAGTACTTTAGAATATGTAGAGGATTAAAATAAAAGTGTTAAATAATGCCTTAGGTCCGTTAGGTTTTCAAAACCAGACAGGTCTTTTTTATATCTTTACATTTATGTATGCACTTGTAGATTGTAATAACTTTTATACGTCTTGCGAACGGGTTTTTAATCCTAGTTTAAACGGCAAGCCTGTTGCTATACTTAGCAATAATGACGGTTGTGTTATTTCTATGAGTGATGAGGCAAAAGCTTTGGAACTACCCTTTGGTGCACCAATTTTTAAGTGGGAAGGTTTTTGTAAGGTAAATAATATTAAGGTGTTTTCATCTAATTATCCACTATATGGTGATATGAGTAGCCGTGTAATGAAGATTTTAGAACAGTTTACACCAGATGTTGAGGTCTATAGCATAGATGAGGCCTTTTTACAATTCAAAGGTTTTAAGGGTTACGATTTTGAAGTATACGGCAATCAAATCCGAAAGCGTATTCTAAAATGGACAGGTATACCAACCTGTGTAGGTGTAGCGCCAACAAAAGCTTTGAGCAAAGTGGCTAATAAAATAGCGCGGAAGTTTCCTAAAGAAACCAATGGTGTTTATGTTATAGATTCTGAAAGTTCTAGAATTAAAGCCTTAAAATGGATGAAACTCGAAGATGTTTGGGGAATTGGTAGACAATTAAAACATCGACTGCAAGCTAAGGGTTGCAAAACAGCATACGATTTTACTCAGTTAGATGATGAATGGATAAGACGAACATTTTCTATTACAGAGTGGAAGCTTAAAAAAGATTTGGAAGGTGTTTCAAAAATTGAATTAGATGAACCAACACGAAAGCGCGCCATTGCAACCACCCGAAGTTTTGATTATACTTACGACGATATTAATTATATAAAAGAGCGTATCTCTACCTTTGCTACGAGCTGTGCCGAAAAATTGCGGAGACAAGGCTCTAGCTGCCATATGGTTATTGTATCTATAAGTAGTAATAGACATAAAAAAGAAGAAGAACAGCATAGAGCAAGTACCATAATAAATTTTCCTTATCCTACAGATTCGTCTTTAATTATAAGCAAACAAGCAGTTAAAGCGGTAGATACAATTTTTAAAAAAGGCGTTAAGTACAAAAGAGCAGGAGTAGTGGTTACAGGTTTGGTGCCAACAGACAATTATCAGCTAGATATGTTTGAAAGTGAAGACCCAAAACACAAACCTTTAATGTCTGCCATAGATAAGATTAATAAGAAATATAAAGGGGACAAAATTAAAATAGGCAATCAAGATTTAAAGCGTACTTGGAAAATGCGACAAGAGCGTTTGTCACCAAAATATACAACCAATATTAATGATATTATTGTTGTAAAATAGAATAGTCAGGCTGAATGTAGTCGAAAGGTGAAATGACAAAATTCAAGCGCTTATAAAAAGAACGAATCAAATAATTATGAAAACACTGCTATCTCAAAACTTAACATTTTTTATTCCAGAGCCTGTTGAAGATGCTGGAGTAAATTTCTTTGATACAGGAATTTCTGCAGGTTTTCCATCACCTGCAGATGATTTTAAGGAACAACGCTTGTCATTAGATGAAGAACTGGTAAAGAATAAAGAGGCAACATTTTATGCGCGTGTTAGTGGTCAATCTATGATTGGTGCAGGTATAGAAGATAATGATTTGTTGGTTATAGATAGAAGTTTAGAACCAGAAAACAATAAAATTGCAGTCTGTTTTTTAGATGGCGAGTTCACAGTAAAACGTCTTAAAGTAGAAAAGGGTGAAGTATGGCTACAACCTGAAAATCCAGATTATCCAATAATGAAAATTACAGAAGAGAATGATTTTGTTATTTGGGGAATCGTAACAAATGTAATCAAGAAATTGTATTAGGTTTAAGAGTTTAGAAGGCAACTATATATGAAGAAAACCATAAAATGGGGAATTATTGGTTGTGGTAATGTTACCGAAGTTAAAAGTGGACCAGCCTACAAAATGACGAAAGGTTTTGAGTTGGTGGCTGTCATGCGACGAAATTTAGAGCTAGTCAAAGATTATGCTAGACGGCACGACGTACCATGCTACTATAATGATGCTGATAAACTAATTAACGATCCTGAAGTTGATGCTGTCTATATTGCCACACCACCAGATACACATCATTATTATGCCATGAAGGTGGCACAAGCCAATAAAATATGTTGTATTGAAAAACCAATGGCGCCAAGTTATAAGGAATGCCTTGAAATTACCAATGCATTTAAGACTAAAGGGTTGCCCTTATTTGTTGCATATTATCGAAGGTCGTTACCACGATTTAATAAGGTGAAGTCATTATTAGAAGAGAAGGCGATAGGTGATGTGAGACATGTAAGTTGGTATTTAAGTCGCACAGCAAGTAGTTTAGATAAATCAGGTGACTATAATTGGCGAACCGATGCTAAGATTGCACCAGCAGGTTATTTTGATGATTTAGCGAGTCATGGGTTGGATTTGTTTAATTATTTCTTTGGTGATGTTGTTAAAGTGGATGGTATTTCGAAGAATCAGCAACAAATTTATACCTCTAAAGATTGTATCGTAGGCGCATGGGAATATGCTTCAGGGGTATTAGGAAGCGGTATTTGGAGTTTTGGAGCCTATCAGCGAGAAGATAAGGTTCGTATTATAGGAAGTGAAGGTGAATTATCTTTTTCGGTTTTTTTAGAGGAACCTATACAATTAATAACTTCAAAAGGTTCAGAAATTTTTCAAATAGATAACCCTAAACACATTCAACAGTATCATGTTGAGAATATGGCCAAGCATTTATATTCAGATACACAACATCCTTCAACTGGTGAAACAGCATCTCACACGGCTTGGGTAATGGATTCTATTTTAAATCAACTATAAAAGTAAAGCGCCAAACATAGTGTTTAGCGCTTTTTTATTTTGAAAGAATGTTATTTCTTAATCGGCTAATATAATTAGCTTGTTATCTTTCATCTCAATAGTTCCTGAGTTAATCTTTACGTTTAACACCTTCTTATCGTCAGCATGAGGAACAACATCTTCATGCAACTCATCAAAAACTAAATGACTTTGAGAATGCGTATTGATTCTAATAGTACCTTCGCTTAAGATAGAAACTATAGGAGCGTGATTTGACAACATTTCGAATTCACCATTTATACCTGGTACAACTACAGAATCAACTTCTGAACTAAATAACGTGGCTTCAGGTGATACAATTTCTAGATACATATTTTTTAGTATTGAGTATTGAGTATTGAGCTATTAGAAGTTCTCACTACTAACATCTCACATCTCATTACTAGGTTATGCTTCAGCTAACATTTTCTCACCAGCTTCAATAGCCTCTTCTATAGAACCTTTAAGGTTAAATGCAGCTTCTGGTAAATGATCTAACTCACCATCCATAATCATGTTAAAACCTTTGATAGTTTCTTTGATATCTACTAACACACCTGGTATACCAGTAAATTGCTCAGCAACATGGAAAGGCTGTGATAAGAAACGTTGTACACGTCTTGCTCTAGATACAGCTAATTTATCTTCTTCAGATAATTCTTCCATACCAAGGATAGCAATAATATCTTGTAATTCTTTATAGCGTTGTAATAACTCTTTTACGCGTTGTGCACAATCGTAATGCTCATCACCTAAAATTTCAGCTGTTAAAATACGTGATGTAGAATCTAAAGGATCTACTGCAGGATAGATACCAAGCTCAGCAATCTTACGTGATAATACTGTCGTTGCATCTAAGTGAGCAAACGTTGTTGCAGGAGCAGGATCCGTTAAATCATCCGCAGGTACGTATACCGCTTGTACAGATGTAATAGAACCTTTCTTAGTAGATGTAATACGCTCTTGCATTGCACCCATCTCAGTTGCTAACGTTGGTTGGTAACCAACCGCAGATGGCATACGACCTAAAAGTGCAGATACCTCAGAACCAGCCTGTGTAAAACGGAAGATATTATCTACGAAGAAAAGCACATCTTTTCCTTGTCCGTCACCAGCACCATCACGGAAATACTCAGCAATAGTTAAACCAGATAATGCTACACGAGCACGAGCTCCAGGAGGCTCATTCATCTGACCAAATACGAAAGTAGCTTTAGAATCTTTCATAGCAGTTTTATCTACTTTCTTAAGATCCCATCCACCTTCTTCCATAGAGTGCATAAAGTCATCACCATACTTGATAATACCAGACTCTAACATCTCTCTTAAAAGGTCATTTCCTTCACGAGTTCTTTCACCTACACCAGCAAATACTGATAAACCACCGTGACCTTTTGCAATATTGTTAATCAACTCCTGGATCAATACTGTTTTACCTACACCAGCACCACCAAATAATCCAATCTTACCACCTTTTGCATAAGGTTCAATAAGGTCAATTACTTTAATACCTGTAAATAAAACTTCAGTAGATGTTGATAATTCTTCAAACTTAGGAGCTTGTCTGTGAATAGGTAAACCCGCTTCACCAGCTTTAGGTAAATCACCTAATCCATCAATTGCGTCACCAATTACGTTAAACAGACGTCCGTAAACATCCTCGCCAATTGGCATTTGGATTGGTGCACCAGTTGCAACAACTTCAGTTCCTCTACTTAAGCCATCAGAAGAGTCCATTGCAATAGTACGTACTGTGTCTTCACCAATGTGAGATTGTACTTCTAGTACTAATTTAGAACCATCTGGATTACTAATTTCTAATGAATCATAAATTTTTGGAAGTTCAGCTCCAGCACCGAATTCTACATCGATAACCGGTCCTACAATTTGTGCAACTTTACCTGTAACTTTAGACATTACTTATATGTTTTTGTTTTGCAATAATTTAAATCTGAAAAACAACACCTTACAATTAAGTTAAATACGTGCATTTTTCGCGCTGCAAAGATATAGTTTTATTTAAAAAAATAGTTCTTTTTTGAATAAAAAAAACACGCTTACATTGAGCGTGTTTTTTAGTTATAAATAAAAGTTGTTTCTATTGTAAAGTTGGGGAGTAATTAGTTGGGAAATCCCCTGCTTCTGCAAGATTACCTGAAGCTTCAAAATTAGACCCGAAAGTTGTATCAATAGCTTGTAGAAAGCTATTTGCCATTAAGGCATAGCCTCTTGCTGTTAAATGCACACCATCTAAACTTACCAAACCACCAAAAACTAAATCTGTATTCATGTTATAGTCTCCAAACATAATTCCTGTAGAAGACGCTTGTTCTAGAATAGAATTTAAATCTACTAAAGCTAAGCCATTAGAACTAGCTACAGATGATATTGTTGCGTTGTAAGCTGCAGTTGCATCGGCGATTTCTTGCTGCTCCTCTGGCGTTAAAACCCATTTGTCTGCTAATGGTATAGCAACACCATTTACGGTTTGTGGATTTCCAGGTACAGCTTCTGTTCCAATAAAGCTTGATGCAGGTAACACTATCAAATCTTCTGAAGTTGCTTGTCTCATGCTTACAAGTGCAGGATTTAGACCTGTTAAGTCAATTAAGTTTTCATCCATAATAACTACAGCGTTTCCTTCACCAGCTGAAAATGTGATTGTTCTTTTTGCCAATTCAGCATCAGCCATTTCTTGTGTTATTTGACCAAACTGTACTAAACCTGCTAAAGCTTGAGCAACACCTGCGTTGTATGCACCATATGCACTTGCACTATTTAAAAAACCTGCAGTAGCTGCGTCTAGAGGCACTGGATTGTGAGGTACGGTCGTAAAATGAGATAAACTAGTAATATTAGGAAGGTTTCCGATAACACCTTTTGCACCATTTGCAGTCAAACCAGCAACCAAAGCATTTAAAGATGCGTCAAACGTTGCTGAGTCTGTTATAGGGTCTGTACCATCTCCTCCAGAAAGAGCATAACCTAAAACATCATTTCCTCCTACTTCAGATATTGTAAAGAACGTAGGGTTTTGAGCTATAGCTAATTCTAATATTGAGGCATTTGGTGCGTTGCCGGTAACTCTAATTGCATATGGGTTAGCAGCAGCAGGGAAGTTAGCTAAGTTACCATAACCAGGAGCTAATAAATGAAAACTTTTAGCACCAGGAATACCTAAATTATTGAATGGACCTGTGGGATTATTTAAAGCAAAGTCTGTAGTAGACATTGCAGTAGGGTTTACAGATTGTAATGCTACAGGTCCAGCACCACCAAATACAAGACGTTCTTCAAAAAGTCTCTCACCAGTGACTGGACTTATTACAGGATTCCCGCCTAATAAGAGTCCTCCAAAATTATCATTCATTAAAGGTTGAGTAAAAGTACCGCCACCAACATTGGCAAACTTACTTGCCATAATATTTGGGAAGGAATTTTCTTGGCTTGCCACAAAAAGAGCGCTGTCTGTGAATCCAGCCGTAAAAGAAGCACCTATAGAAACATAATTTGAAAAATCCGCTGAGCCAGCAGTTAATTCTGGTAATGGCTCAGAGTCAAGGTTGTTTCTGTCCCTTAAATCCTCTACTAGTTCGTTTTCGCAAGCTACCATTCCTAGGGTTAGTAATGATAGAGCTATATATTTAATTCTTTTCATCTTAATTTTCTTTTCCGTTATTATAAGTTATTGATTGTCCAAGACACGTAATATTGAGAACCGATGAAACCTGTACCAAATGCAGTAAAGTATTCGTCCTGTAATAAGTTCGTAGCACCCGCTTTGAAAGTAGATTTTAAGCTTGGTACTCTAAAGTTGATTTGAGCATCAATGACATTAAAAGATGGCACATCCCCATCACCAAAAGAAGATTCCCAGAAGTAATTGTCACTCCATCTCCAAGACACATTAAAACCAAAGTTTTTAAATAACTCTGTTTTACCAAAAGACGCTTTCACTTTATGCTCAGGTGTATTAAAGAACGTTCTAAAATCAGGATTTTGTTTTACATCAAAATCTAATTTAGCATAGGTATAGTTGGCACTAAGATCGAAGCCGTCAAATACTTTTGCAGAAACTTGAATCGCTGCACCATAAGAATTAACATCTTCATCAGAATTTGTATAGGTCTGGTACGCTTGAAAGTCTCCATTTGCAATTGCAGCTACTGCTAATGGTGTGCCGTCTGGTAATGTTTCCGTAAGTTCAACATCACCATAAAAAGGTGCAATTACAGTTTCATTAGCTAAGAAATCTTGATATTGATTGTAGTAAACCGAAGCATCTACAATTATACCATCTAGTTTGCCACGATATCCTAATTCAACTGAACTTACTTGTTCGGGCTTTACTAAATTAGAGTTGGCTATTTCTAAATCAGCAGGGTTGCCTGTAAGAGCAAAACCATTAGATACAGAGCTAGCGGCGAAAGAGTTATTATATGCGCCAGTACCATCAAAAGCAATATTATTTTGACCGGTAATAGCCGTACCATTAGCACTTAAGTCGTAGTTCCTAATATCCCTTGCTGGATTATCAGCAGCGCCACCAATAAGAATAGCTCTACCAACATCTAAACCGATATATAAATCTTGGGTCGTTGGATTTCTAAATCCTGTTTGGAACGAAGCTCGTATATTGTGGTCTTGGTTAATTGTAAAACCAGCTGATAATCTTGGTGAGAAAAATCCATCAAACAATTCAGATTTATCATATCGCAAAGAACCTGTAAGCTTAAGTTCTACACTCTCAGATAATTCTAAAGAACGTTGTAATTGTGTGTAAACCCCTACTTCAGAGTAATTAATTGGGCCGTCATTATCTGTGTAAATTGTTCCAAAAGAATTTAAACTGTATCTTCTATATGACCCACCAACTTGAATTTCAGCAAAATCTATTAATTCACCAAAGTTGTAATTGGCATCTGCATGATAAATTTTTGAATTGTCTTGAAATTTCGAACCTGTAGTTAAATCAGGATCGTTAATGCTTCTGTTGAAAGCAGCCTGAAATTCAGGTGTTCCAGGTAAATAACGACCTGTGTCAGCTTGAGCCCTTGCTGCAGCATGAGCTTGAGTGTCTGTAGCGCCACCTAAAGTAGCACCTATATAAGCTCCAACATACTCACCAAACCACGTAGAATCATCTTTCCAAGCTCTGTTGATATTAATACCTGTAAAAACCATGTCGTAAGAGTCACCAGCTTTATCTTCAGTTACATAACCTCTTACAAAGAAGTTGTCATTTCTAATTTCAAGTTTGTGTTGTTGTAAGAAAAAGTTTTTGATATTATATCTGTTAGCACCTTGATAAATAGTATTGCCAGAACCAACTTTACCAACATATTGGATTTCAAAATCATTTTCCCAAGGGCGGAAATAAAGTCCCCAGTCAGCCTTGATACTTTCAGCATTATAATTGGTTAGATCTCTTTCGTTGTAACCTGTTCTACTTACATCAACTGAGGGCACAAGTGCAGAGGAACCTGAAGGTGCAAGCCCTAAGCCTTCTAATGTTTGTGCTACATCATTTATGTTTGTACTAACTTCGTCACCGTAGACATTAATTCCATCGTAATCAATATCAGCTCTGGTTAGTCCTCTGTTAAGTTTATCGGCTTCATTTACTGCAAACCAGTCGGTGCCTTTTAAGTAGCCAAAATTAACTTTAGCAGCAAACTTTTCGCTAAACTTATATGCCATTCTAATCCCGAGATCGGTGTAGTCATTATCACCAGCTGCTTCTTGAGATGTAATACCTCTTTTTAAATATCCACTTATACCTTGATGATCAAAAGGGTTCTTACTGCGCATAAATAATATACCGTTAAAAGCATTTGCACCATATAATGCCGAAGCAGCACCTGGTAGCAATTCTACGCTTTGTACATCAGTTTCTGTCATACCTAACAAGTTACCAAGTGGGAAATTAAGTGCTGGTGCCGAGTTATCCATTCCATCAACCAATTGCATAAAACGTGTGTTAGCGAATGTCGCAAAACCTCTTGTGTTTATAGATTTAAAGGTTAAACTGTTAGTATTTATGTCTACTCCTTTAAGATTTTCTAAACCGTCGTAAAAATCTACAGATGCGGTATTCTTTATTTCCTTTATTCCAAAACGCTCTACGGTTACTGGAGATTCAAAAATACGCTCTGGTGTACGTGAAGCAGATATGACAACTTCGTCTAATGAGTTGCCTTCCTTGAGAGTAACATCAACAGTTTGTTCATTACTTGTTATCTCGATAGTCTGAGCTTCAAAACCTGTGTAACTTACACGAATTGAAAATGGTGGATTTTGATTCACAGATAGGGTGTAGTTACCATCAAAATCCGAAACGGTACCTGTGCTAGTACCCACTACTACAATATTTGCACCAGGTAAGGGTAACCCAGTTTCATCAATAATTTTTCCTTTAACCGTGGACTGAGCAAAAGATACCACGCAAAAAAGCATTGTAAAAAGCTTTAAGATTGTCTTCATTTTAGAGAATTAGTTAATTTATTTGACGCCAATTTAAATAAATATATGAAAATTAGATAAGAAATTCTCAAAAAATTATGCACGCATAGCAATATTCAAAAAAATGAAAGCCTTAAAATTGAGGATTCTGCAATTTTAAGGCTTTTGTATTATTTTAAAAAAGTTGATTACTCTACAGTAACTGACTTTGCTAAGTTACGTGGTTGATCTACATTCTTATCTAACATTACAGCAATGTGATACGATAATAATTGTAAAGGAATTGTTGTTAAAAGAGGTGTTAGGCATTCTATGGTTTCAGGAACCTCAATCACATGGTCAGCCAATTCTTTGACACTCTTATCGCCTTTAGTTACTATTCCAATGATTTTACCTTTTCTAGATTTTATTTCTTGGATATTGCTTACAACTTTTTCGTAATGGCCTTTTTTGGTAGCAATAACAACAACTGGCATCTGTTCGTCAATTAAGGCAATAGGTCCATGCTTCATTTCAGCAGCTGGGTAGCCTTCAGCATGAATATAAGAAATTTCTTTTAATTTTAATGCACCTTCTAGGGCTACTGGGAAATTATAGCCACGTCCAAGATATAAGAAGTTTTTGGCATCTTTATATATATCCGCAATAGTCTGAACATAGCCATCAGATTCAAGAGCTTCTTTAACCTTACTTGGTATGGTTTCTAATTCAATCAAATGATGTCTAAATTCTGAACTCGAAATAGTTCCCTTTGCTCTGGCTAATCGAAGAGCTATAAGTGTTAATACCGTAATCTGAGTAGTAAATGCTTTTGTAGAAGCTACACCAATTTCTGGCCCTGCATGTGTATAGGCACCTGCATCGGTTTCTCTGGCGATTGACGAACCTACTACATTACAAACCCCAAATACAAAAGCACCTTTTGATTTTGCTAACTTAATAGCAGCGAGAGTATCCGCAGTTTCGCCAGATTGAGAAATAGCTATAACAATATCTTTTTCGGTAATTACAGGATTTCTGTATCTAAACTCTGATGCATATTCAACTTCTACAGGTATTCTAGCTAAATCTTCGAAAATGTATTCCGAAACTAAACCTGCATGCCAAGAAGTACCACAAGCAACAACGATTATTCTGTCTGCTGCTAGGAATTTTTTCATATTATCTTCTACACCAGCCAATTTTATTACAGCTTCATTACTAAGGAGCCTTCCCCTAAAGGTGTCTAAAATTGCTTCTGGCTGTTCGTATATTTCTTTGAGCATAAAATGGTCGTAACCACCTTTTTCAATTTGCTCAAGATTTAATTGAAGTTCTTGGACATAAGGGTCTACAAGCGAGTCTCCTTTGATTTTTCTTACCTTAATATCTTTACCCCTTCTTATAATTGCCATTTGTTCATCTTCAAGATAAACGGCATTTTTAGTAAATTCTATAAAAGGTGAAGCATCACTAGCGATAAAAAATTCATCTTCACCAATACCTATTGCTAAAGGGCTACCAAGTTTAGCAACTACAATTTCATTAGGTTTGTTTTTATCAAAAACAGCTATTGCATAAGCTCCAATCACTTGGTTCAATGCAATCTGCACGGCTTTACCGAGTTTTATGTTTTCATTCTTTTTTACATCCTCAATCAGATTTACTAGAACCTCAGTATCAGTATCGGATTTAAAAGTATAACCTCGCTTAATAAGCTCTTTTTTTAGAGCATCGTAGTTTTCTATAATTCCGTTGTGAATAATTACTAAGTCACCAGAATTAGAATAATGAGGATGTGAGTTTATGTCATTAGGGACACCGTGGGTAGCCCAACGTGTATGACCAATACCTAGGGTGCCGTTGGTTGAGATCTCATTTTCTAACCTTTCTTTTAGATCAGATACTTTTCCTTTAGTTTTAGAGAGTTTTATGTCAGTGCCATCGTATAAAGCAATGCCTGCACTGTCATAACCACGATATTCTAATCTTTGAAGCCCTTTAATTACTATAGGATAAGCTTCTCTATGACCAATATAACCAACTATTCCACACATAGGGTAATTTTATTTAATTGTTTGGTTCTGTATAATATATTTCTAGATAAACTTTTTTATCTTGATTTCCTGTGTTATTTCCGTGTAGGACAGTGCCTTTTGGGCTTAAAACTGAACTTATAGGTGTCTTTAAATCCGAATCATTACTAGTCTGAACCTCTTGTTGAATAAGCTCTTCTAAATTAACGTTCAATGAAATTGCTAAACCAAGCTCAACGTTTGTTGAGTCGTTTAACAATAGATTGTTGATGTGTTCGGTTATTCTAAATTTGTATTTTATGCCATTTTCATCTGACTCATCGTTTTCACGTTGTAAAGCGCCAAGATGATTGAATTTAGAAAAATATGGAATGGTACTAATAGTCGGGTCTAAAAAATAGTCTGTGAGAGGTGTTTCATTATTTAAGTCATAAATATAAAGACGATCTGGTTCTGTTTCAGGATGATAAGAGCTGGACTGACTTAAAAAGTCTTGGTCCACATGGAAAACTAGATTAGCTTCATTTACAATGCGTTTAATGCCTTCAAAATTGCCTTCAGCATCGGTTTCTACAAAAAAGTTTTTCCAATCGTCAAAAGTAGTATTGTCACCGTCATTGAGGTCGTCACCATTAAAGAGTTTGATTTTTGCAATTGAACCTTCACCACCTTTTAAGTATACCCTTTCATCTCCAACGTTAGGGTTGCTATCAGGGATGGTAATATTAAATTCATTATCAAAAAAGTTGATTTTGTTACCATTAAAGTTTAAGACAAAACTTTGTTGTTCTTCTGATACAACATCCTCACCATTTTCATCTTCAGTTACGGTTGTGGTGGTATAATAAATAGTGATGTTAGAATTTGGAGAATTTGTATTTAAGATAAGATAACTTCCGTCATTATTTACTGCTTCTGCTTTAAAATAAAGGCCTCTAAAATATTCAGAGAAATTGTTTTCGTTACTTAATACAGCTTGGCCTTCTTGGTTAAATATTTTATTTTGCCAGTAGCTAGGTTCTAATAAAAGTCTTATGCCCGGTGGGACATATGTAGTTGCAGAGTTGTCTTCTTCTCCATCTTCGCTTTCAGCCCTCAGTATATATCCTTGTTTATTAATATCAATAACGTCGCTTATCTCATCAAATTCATCGGTTTCTGAATTATATTCCACAAAAGTTAATTCTGCACCTTCTAACGGTGCTATTGCTTCAGAGGAAGAGGCAGTTTTGTTAGAAAAATAATTTTGTGCTTCATTGAATTCTGCATTGGGATCAAAGTCTCTTATGAAATAATTATTCTCGTAAATACTTAATCTTATAGGATTGTTAGTATCGCTATTAGGGAAAATTGAATCTACGTCGTAGGTAATATTATTATCTTCGTCAATGTCGGTAATAGTAGAAAAGTAGGGAAGCGTTAATACAACTGAGTCTATTTCTAGTTCGTTAGCTTCACCCAAGAATGTTGGCGAATATGCAGACAAAGAGACTTGAGTTACAAAACTAGATGTAACCCTACCATAAACATCATCATATATCCCTAATGTACTTAGGCCTAAACTGTTATTAGTTTGTACAGGTCCTAAGACTTGTGAATAAGTGATTACATCGGTGAATTCGGGATTAGTTTCACTTAGCTTTTTAATATTGAAATTTGTCGCTACATCACTATTTAATACATCGGTCTCTAGGTTGTTAAAATCATTATCGCAAGCGATAAGACTACCAACAAAGAGAGTGAGGATGATTATGTTAAGAGCAAATTTATTTTTTTTCATAGATATATGTTAACTGTTTAATACAGCTTCTTTATAAAATTCTGTGTATGGATCTGCAAACTCTTCAATAGAATGAAAATCTAGTACAGGTTTTTCTAATTCATTAATATAACTGTCTAGTTCTTTAGGTAATTCTTCAGAACCTCTAATTATAGCATCAGAGTTGTCGATAGCTATTTTCATAAGGTTTATATAATCAGGTTTTTCTAAGGATTTTATAGACTCCTCATCAATCCCGTCAAATTTCACCTTATTAATCATTCCTTTATCTAACGTACCTTCAAAACTTTGATTGTATACAGAGGTCACTATTTTACTTTCAGTGAATAACGGTTCTGTTTTATAGAATTCTTTGAGATATAATGGTAACAAGGATGCTAACCAACCATTGACGTGAATAATATCTGGAGCCCAATTTAATTTTTTAACGGTTTCTATAACACCCTTAGCAAAGAAAATAGCACGCTCATCATTATCTGGGAATAGGTTTCCATCTTCATCAGTTAGAGTCGCTTTTCTTTTAAAGTATTCTTCATTGTCAATAAAGTATACCTGAATACGCTCTTTTGGAATAGAGGCAACTTTAATGATTAGTGGCATATCTAAGTCATTAATTACCAAGTTAATTCCTGAGAGTCTAATAACCTCATGTAATTGATGTCTTCTCTCGTTAATATTACCAAAGCGTGGCATAAATATTCGTATTTGCCCTCCTTGTTTGTTTACCATTCTTGGAGCTTCAAATGACATTGAAGAAATCTCTGTTTCTGGTAAATATGGAACTACTTCCGAGGACACATACAATATTCGTTTATCTTTCATAAATCTGCTGCTTTTGTAAATTAAAAGTAAAAAACATGCAAAATTACAAAAATTTGTGCAGATTGCCAGTAAAATATTATGTTTGCACGCGTTAATTTTTTGTTACTATAGTGAAAATTTTTCATAATAAATCTGAATTGTCTCATCTTGTTGATGAGTTCAAGGCTAATAATAAAGCAGTTGGTTTTGTGCCAACAATGGGTGCACTCCATAACGGACATTTATCACTTGTGGAAAGAGGTCTTAGTGAAAATGACGTTGTTGTGGTTAGTATTTTTGTCAACCCTACACAGTTTGACAACAAAGAAGATTTAATTAAATATCCTAGAACTCTAGACGCAGATGTAAAGTTGCTAAAAACTGTTAGTACCGATAAAATTATAGTGTACGCACCTGCAGTGAATGATATTTATGGAGACGATGTAAAATCACACTCTTTTAAGTTTGATGGGCTCGAAAATGAGATGGAAGGAGCTTTTAGAGATGGACATTTTGATGGAGTAGGCACTATTGTAAAACGACTATTCGAAATTGTAATACCAAACAGAGCGTACTTTGGTGAAAAAGATTTTCAACAATTACAGATCATCAAGAAACTAGTTGAGCTTTATCATATCCCTGTAAAAGTAATAGGTTGTCCGATTCATAGAGCAAAAGATGGCTTGGCCATGAGCTCAAGAAACACCAGATTATCAGAAGAGCACAGAAATGCTGCGCCATTTATATACAAAATATTAAAAACTGCCAAAACTAAGTTTGGCACAAAAAGTGCTAAAAAAGTAAAGGAATGGGTTGAGAAACAATTTAACAGACAATCTCTTTTAGAATTAGAGTATTTTATTATTGCAGATACAAAAACCTTAAAACCAGTAAAACGTAAATCAACAAAAAAGACATACAGAGCTTTTATTGCAGTGTATGCTGGTGATATAAGACTAATAGACAATATCGCCTTAAATTAATTATCTTTGCCTCATGCAAATTCAAGTTGTAAAATCTAAGATACATCGCGTTAAATGTACAGGAGCAGATCTTAACTACATTGGTAGTATAACTATTGATGAAGACTTAATGGATGCTGCCAATATTATACAAGGTGAAAAAGTTCAGATTGTTAACAATAACAATGGTGAGCGTCTCGAAACCTACTGTATACCTGGTCCAAGAAACAGTGGAGAAATTACATTAAATGGAGCAGCTGCACGTAAGGTAGCAGTAGGTGACATTTTAATTTTAATCACTTATGCTTTTATGGATATTGAAGAAGCCAAAGTGTTTAAACCCTCTTTAGTATTCCCAGACGAAGCTACCAATCTCCTAAAATAAATTTGTTTGAGCAAATTCAAATCCATCCTAAAAGTTGTGATTCCCTTACTCTTAGGAGTGGTGCTGGTTTGGTACTCATTATCTCAAATTTCTGTTTCAAAGTTAGTTCAGTATTTTAAGGATGCTGATTATTTTTGGATAATTCTAGGTGTCATTTTCGGTGTTTTAAGCCATTTGTCTAGAGCATATCGTTGGCTTTTTATGGCAGAACCTTTAGGCTGTAAACCCAAGCTGGCCAATAGCTTTATGTCGGTGTATTCTGCTTATCTTATAAACTTAACTATACCTAGAGCGGGTGAAGTGGCAAGAGCTTCAATTTTAGCCAACTATGAAGGTTTGCCTTTTGAAAAAGGTTTTGGAACAATAGTTTCCGAGCGTGTTGCGGATACTATAATGCTTCTTTTAATTATAGGTTTGGCACTGGCGTTAGAGTTTGAGTTTATTTATGAGTTTTTTGCCAGCAAGCTTAATTCTTCAACGTTAATAATAGGAGCATTAGCTCTTATTGCATTGGTTATTTTAACGTACATTTTTGTCGTTAGAAGCGGTTCTAAAATGGGATTAAAGATTAAAGAGTTTATAGGTGGATTGGTGGAAGGTGCCCTTAGTATTTTTAAAATGAAAAAGAAGTGGTCTTTTATTTTTCATACAATCTTCATTTGGGTGATGTATTTATCTATGTTTTATGTTACAACATTTGCCTTACCAGAATTGGATAAAATACCATTGGCAGCTATTTTAATAGGGTTTATTTTAGCAAGTTTTAGCATTGCTGCAACCAATGGTGGTATAGGCTCATTTCCTGAAGCCATAGTAATAGCTTTCGCATTATTCAATATTGCTGAAGACCCAAGCAGAGCCTTCGGTTGGATAATGTGGTCTACGCAAACTTTAGTTATTATTATTCTTGGAGGTATTTCTTTAATCTATTTACCAATCTATAATAGAAAGCAAGAGAGTATTTAGAAATATTTTTTACCTTGCTTTAACTTTTAAGTCAACCATCAGTATGAAGACATTCTTCACCTCCTTGTTTTTATTATGTTTTTTAATAAATAGCCATGCACAAGCTATTTATAAGACCATTGATTCCTATAAATTAGATGGTACTAGAGAATTAAAGATTCAATTGCCTAGAAATTATGATCCTGAAGTAGAACGAGCTTATCCATTGGTAATTGTTTTAGATGGAGACTATCTTTTTGAACCTGTTGCAGGTAATATTGATTATCAGGCATATTGGGAAGATATTCCAGATTGTATCGTAGTTGGCGTTAAACAAGATACAACGCGAGAAGTAGATTTTTCTTACGATGATAGTACGTATTTCCCTTCTGACGGAGGAGCTAATTTTTATGAGTTTTTAAGTGGTGAATTAATACCTTATGTAGAAGAAAGTTATAAAGTGTCTAACTTTAAGGTTATCATTGGGCATGACCTTGGCGCTAACTTTATCAATTACTACCTTTTTAAGGATAAACCATTGTTTAGAGCTTATATTAGTCTAAGTCCAGATTTGGCGCCAGAAATGGTTAATAGGTTGCAAGAACGTTTATCTAGTTTAGAGCAAGAAACATTTTATTACATGGCGACTGCAGACGCAGATATTAAAGTCTTAAGAAATGATATTGTTGAGTGTGATGCTAAGTTAAAGTCTATACAGAATGACAAACTCCATTATAAGTTCGACAATTTTGAAGATGCCAACCATTACTCACTCGTAGGTAGAGGCATTCCAAAAGCATTGAATGAAATATTTACACTCTATAAGCCGATTAGTGGTAAAGAATACAGAGAAAAAATACTCACATATGAAGGTTCACCGTATGATTACCTAATAAAAAAGTACGAAAACATTGAGTATTTCTATGGTTTTGAAAAAAAGCTGACAGAAAATGACATTAGAGCTATTGCTGCAGCATGTAAAAAACGAGATGATTTAGATTCGTTAGAAAAGTTAGCGAAATTGGTTAATAAAGAGTTTCCTAAATCTATGCTAGGCGCTTATTACATGGGTATGTATTACGAAAAGGAAGGAAATCTAAGAAAAGCATTACTTCGTTATAAAGCAGGCTTAATGTTAGAGCCATCTCAGTATATTGACAAGGAAATGATGCTAGAAAAAATGTACGAGGTTCAAGATGCAATGGACAACTAATTGCATTTCATCGAAAAAAATTCACAACTTAACGATATTTTAGTATGTTTGATACCCCAAGTCAAACCTACTTATAAATGAAAAAAGCGACCCTAATACTTTTGGCATGTTTCCTTTGTATGCCAATTTTTGCGCAAATTAGCTATGATGAAATTAATTCATCAAAATTAAATGCAGTTCGTAAACTTAAAATTAAGTTACCCAAAAATTACGATCCTTCATCAGAAATCAAATATCCTTTAATTATTGTTTTTGATGGTGATTATTTGTTTGAGCCTATTGCAGGTCAAGTAGATTTTCAAACATATTTTGATGATATGCCAAGTTCTATCATAGTAGGTGTAGTACAAGGCAGCGAAAGACGTTATGATGGGTATTGCGATGAAGTTACAGGTCTACCAAAAGAATCTGGTTTACGCTTCCATGATTTTGTTTATGAAGAACTTATACCATATTTAGATAATAGGTATAACACCAGCAAGTTTAGAGTTGCTGTAGGTCATGATTTAATGGGTAATTTTATTAATTCATATTTGTTTAAAGAGGATCCGTTGTTTAACGCTTATGTATGTATAAGTCCAGATTTATCTGGTACAGTAAGAGATTATCTGGGTAAACGATTAGAGTTTTTCAAAGATGATATTTTCTATTACATGGCAACATCAGACAAGGATTTACCATACATTAGAGAAGCTGTATTAAATGCTAATTCTCAAATATCTCAAGTAAAAAATCAGTACCTAACCTATTATTTTGATGATTTTGAAAACGACAACCATTATACTTTGGTTAATAGTGCAATAGCAAGATCTTTTGATAAAATTTTTGAACTGTACAAACCACTTCGTGAAAAAGAGTTAGAAGAAAAGGTGCTACCATATGAAGGCACACTAGACAAATATCTTGTTGATAGATACGATAGAATTGAAGATTTATTCGGAATAAAAAAGCTAATTACAGAAGAAGAGTTCGAAAAAGTTGTTAAAGTTGCCGAGCAACGCAACGACTTAGAGTCTCTAGAGAAAATAGGAAGGTTAGCTAAAAAACTCAATCCAGAATCTTTATTAGGAACTTATTATTTAGCACAACACTCAGAGAAAATTGGTAAAAACAAAAAAGCCAAAAAGCTATATGAGTCTGCATTAGAGTTAAACGATGTAAGTCATATAGATAGGGATTTTATTTTTTCCAAAATAGATGAACTAACCGTAGTTGATACAGACGAACAAGAAGAGGAGGAGGACAATGAAGAAAACTAAAAAAGGACTATCTACAGATTATTATTTTGAAGCTTTGTTTAAAAAATTCAAGTCTTTTGTGTCAATTGAAAAATATTCAAAATTACAAATCGTGAAACTTTTAACTATTGCAACTTGGTTTAAAGACATCAATTAAAATTATCTTAATTTAGCCATTCTAAAAATCAGCTTCAATCTTGTGGTTTTAAAAGTACATGGCTAAAGTAAAAACAACTTTTTTTTGTCAGAATTGCGGAGCGCAATATGCCAAATGGCAAGGACAGTGTAACTCTTGTAAGCAATGGAATACTATTGCTGAAGAAGTTATTCAAAAACCAGAGAAAAACGATTGGAAACCGAGCTCATCAACAACTAAGCGAGTTTCAAAGCCACTTAAAATTAATGAGATTGACACAGCTAAAGAAGCTCGATTAAATATGCAAGATGCTGAATTTAATCGTGTTCTTGGAGGCGGTATGGTACAAGGGTCACTAACACTTTTGGGTGGTGAGCCAGGAATAGGTAAAAGTACCTTGTTGCTTCAAGTAGCTTTAAGCTTACCGTATAAAACCCTTTATGTTTCAGGAGAAGAAAGCCAGAAACAAATTAAAATGCGTGCTGAGCGTATCAACCCCAAAGAGAATAACTGTTATATTCTTACAGAAACCAAAACCCAAAACATTTTTAAGCAAATAGAAACTGTTGAGCCAGATTTAGTCATAATAGATTCTATCCAAACACTTCATAGCGATTATATTGAGTCTTCTGCAGGAAGTATTTCGCAAATAAAAGAATGTACTACAGAGCTTATAAAGTTTGCCAAAGAAACAGCAACACCAGTTCTGTTGATAGGTCATATTACAAAAGATGGCCATATCGCAGGACCAAAGATTTTAGAGCATATGGTAGATACTGTTCTTCAATTTGAAGGTGACCGTAATCACGTGTTTAGAATTTTAAGAGCACATAAAAACCGATTTGGGTCTACCAATGAACTTGGTATTTACGAAATGCAAGGCTCTGGTTTACGCGAAGTTTCAAATCCATCAGAAATATTGATTTCAGAAAAAGATGGAGAATTATCAGGCAATGCGGTTGCAGCAACTTTGGAGGGTTTAAGACCATTGATGATTGAGGTGCAAGCATTAGTGAGCACAGCAGTTTATGGTACTCCTCAGCGTTCGGCAACAGGTTTTAATGCTAAACGGTTAAATATGTTGTTGGCAGTTTTAGAAAAACGTGCTGGTTTCAGATTGGGAGCCAAAGACGTTTTTTTAAATATTACAGGTGGAATTACTGTTGACGATCCAGCAATAGACTTGGCAGTTGTGGCTTCAATTCTATCTTCAAATGAAGATGTAGCTTTACCAAGCGATTACTGTTTTGCTGCTGAAGTTGGGCTATCTGGAGAAATAAGACCAGTACAACGCGTGGAACAACGCATTCTTGAAGCTGAAAAATTAGGCTTTTCTACAATTTTCGTTTCTAAATATAATAAAATTACATTAAAGAACCCTTCAATTAAAGTGCAACTCATTTCTAAAATCGAGGATTTGGTAGATTTCTTGGTTTAACTATGTAGAAATGAGTATCTGTTTGTCGATTTTTTTTGTCTTTTTGGTTAAAAATTAATGATTTAACGACTTTATTCTCACTTTATCGAATAAGAATTGCAACTAAATTTCTTGAGGCTACTATTGTATTGTAATAGTAAATCAGATAATTACAATTCTTCCCTCATAAAATAATCCATTAGACTTAAAATTTTATTGTAGTACATAGTTAAAAAGGACTCAAACAACCGTTAAACCTTATACTATGAAAACAAAACTACTTAACCTGAAAAACGTTACACTATTTGTTCTTTTAGCTTTTAGCTATACACAAGTTTCAATTGCACAAAACACCTCGAGTAACAGTGTTGCAGATGAAATGCAAAGATTTACTTTAGAATTTATCAGCTTAGACGGATTAGAGGTAGCAAGAGAACTTCAACTAAGTTTTAGCTCAATGACATCTGACAGTTTTGATGATGGGTACGAAACTAAAAATTTAGATGTTCTTGCTGACGATTTAAACCTAATTTTAGATGAAGAACTTATGCTTGTACAAGCCTATGGGCCAATTACTGAAGAAAAATTAGTGCCATTAGCTCTACAAAGTACTGGAAATTATGACTTCACTATTCAATTGACTTCTATGGATAATATGGGAGACCAGAGTATTAGATTGAGAGACAAATACACAGGGAATATTTATGATTTAAGAAGTGGTGATGCATTTCAATTTTCATCAGATCCTGGCTTTTTTACAGATAGATTCGAGATATTTTTCAAAACCCAAACATTATCGCAATCTGAGTTTGAACTTGAAGCTGTTGATATAAATTTTATTACCAATTCAAATACAATTATTGTTCATAACCCAAAAAATGTAAAGATTAGCAATATAGAAATGTATGCTATTTCTGGTCAAATAGTTGAAAATAAGATCATTGAAAATGAAAATCAGCATATAGAGTATACGCTTAGTAATATGAGTACAGGTGTATATATTGTAAGATTGATTACAGAAACTAAAGATATTTTAACCAAAAAGATATTGGTAAGAATATAATAAAATGCTGCAGACGCAGCATTTTGTCGGATAAAACATGTATTTTATCGATATTTTATTTTTTTAACTCGTTGATAATCATTACTATTGTAAAGTGTGTTTTTTCCTAACGATATAAATTAAACACAGACTTCCCTCAAAGTTTATAATTCCATTGACATAAAATTTGTTTTAAGTGCATAAAAGTTAGTCCCTAAATTATAAGGCTTATGTACAAAACTATTTTCTATTTTCTTTTTTTAGGCGCGGTCTCAAGTGCAACGGCTCAAACAAATGCACCTAGCATTCAGTCTGGTGTAACATTTCAATGGAGCGATATACAAACTCATCAAAATCACCCAGCAACTATTGAAAGTATTACTGTTAACGGTAACATATATTTCAATTTTGGTGTGCCATCAGCTTATGAAATGACACAACTTGGACCTGCAGGTCATAACATTAATAAGATTGCAAAAAATGGTGTTAGAATCGAAAACAAAAGTGACAGCCCAACTTGGGGTGAAACCGCATTAGATGCTTTTCAGTCTTTAAATCTTAATTATTTTTTCGAAGCTAACGGAAATGGTGATGACATCTGTAACGATTTCATTTCTGAAGCAACAACCGATGCACAAAAACACACTTTATTTTACAGTGGCGGCATAGTGGCTAGTTCTAGTGGTGTAATTGCAGTTACTGAGCGTAACGCAAACAATTGTTTGCATATAGAATTTTTTGGCTATCCAGAAGATAGTACTGTTGAGCAGTCTTTAGGTGAAACATTTATAAATCAAACGACTATTCGTTATGGGTTTGGCGGCACAGGTACAGGTGGGCCAAATGGTTTAGGTACACCAGGAGCTGTGAGTCCACCACCTGCTGGAACTGATTATTGGTTAAGTGATAGGGTTGTTGGTAATAAGGGGACCATAGGAATTGCACTTTTTTACTTAGATGATATTGCACCTACTGGTTCGTTAATAACTAAGGCTACAATAACTGCTGCTACTGAAGATAATGGTGATGGTAAGATGTTCATCCTTACCTTACCCGATTACGACAAGGATGGAATGAGTGATGTTGATGATCTAGATGATGATAATGATGGCATAAAAGACGTGAATGAATCCAATAATATAGATCCTTCGGCAGATCATGATTTAGATGGTATTCCAAACTACGAAGATTCAGACTTTTGTGTTTTAAATACGCATGGAATATGTGAAAATTTAGACTTCGACTCGGATGGTGTTCCAAATCATTTTGATAAAGATAGTGATAATGACGGTATTACAGATGTTCTAGAATCTAATGGTACAGATAGTAATAAAGATGGTATGGCAGATGGTAAAGTTGGGAAGCTAGTTGCAACCATGGGAATACCACAAACAGCTGGTACAGGAAACGTGCCTGTAAATACAGACGGAATTTTTAATCCAGATTTTATGGATATTGATGCGGACGATGACGGTATTCCTGACAATATCGAGGCGCAGCCAACCATAACTTATTTAGATCCAAGTGGTATAGGGAATTTGTTTGTAGATTTTAACGAAGATGGAGTTGACGATGCTTATGGTACTTTCTTAGTGCCAGAAGATACAGATGGTGATGGTATTTATGATTACGTAGATACTGACAGTGATAATGACAATATTCCAGATATTGAAGAGAACGGAATGTCTAATGCGACATTAGGTATTGATTCAGACTTTGATGGATTAGATAATAATTTTGAAGGAGCGAATACAAATGATCCATTAGACGTTAATGACGAAATAGATAATCCTAATATTTCAATATTACCAGATTCAGATGGGGACTTAAGTTCTGGTGGTGATTTAGATTATAGAGATTTATTTAATATTAACCCTTCTGCTACTGCAACTATAGATTTTGATGGAGTAGATGATTATTTAACAGGTGATAGTCTTATGAATAGCCTTGGAGAGGTTACAATAATGGCATGGATAAAGATTGATCCTAATAATGCTAACCAAACATACTCTACAATTGTAGGTGAGGATATTGCTTGCAGAATATTTACTCAAAATGGTAATAAAATTGTTTTTGGCGCTTATACAGCTACTAGCGGTAGAAATTTATATGCACCAGGAATAATTAATTATAATGAATGGCATCACGTAGCCGGAGTTTTTACTAATACAACAGGATTACTTACACTTTATATTGATGGTGTTGAGGTTGCTAGTGCAACCAAAGGTGGAATGGTTGGTGGTGTGCTTAGCGGTAGCGCTAATGCTAATGGAAATTTTGAGGTTGGAAGAAAATCAACTAATGTTACTAATAAAGAGTATTTTGACGGTTCTATTGATGAGGTAAGAGTTTTCAATAAGGCCTTGTCTGATGAGCAAATTCAGCAGATGGTTTATCAAGAAATTGAAAATAATAATGGAATTGTAACAGGAAGCATCATTCCAAAAGATCTTATAGATACTAAAACACTAGAGACAGTTTCTTGGAATAATTTGATTGGCTATTATCCTATGTCTGGAATAAAAAACAGCACAACTGTAGATTATTCCGGGAATAATAAGACCTTAAGACTCGTAAATATTACCACAGTCCAAGAGCAAACGGCTCCTATGCCTTATGTGACAACTTCCGATGGACCTTGGACAACGGAAGGAACCTGGTTGCATGGAGATGTCTGGGATATTGAAGAGGTAAATGACAACAAAAATTGGAGCATTGTTCAAATTAACAATAACATTACGTCAAATAGTTCTCACACTAATCTAGGGTTAATCGTAGAGAATGATAAAAAGTTTACAATTACTGGAAATAATAAAATTGAGAACAGCTATTATTTAGAGTTAAATGGAGCTATTGATTTAGAAGGTGATTCTCAACTTATTCAAACAAAACATAGTGATTTAGTAACTTCTATGTCAGGTAAAATTTTAAGACGTCAAGAAGGAAATAGTAGTGTTTATTGGTATAACTATTGGTCTTCACCAGTTGGGAGCACATCTGTAACAACATTATCTGATAACAATACATTTTCAAATAATAACAATAACACCAACTTTAATATATCAATGTTAAAACAGCTAAACGGTAATAATTTTCAATTCACCAATAGTTATCACGAAGTTGGTAAAATAAGTACATATTGGTTATACACTTACAAGAATGGTGTTACGTATTATGATTGGTCATGGCTAAACATCTCGAATCCAGTAGAGCCAGGTGTTGGTTACACGCAAAAAGGAACTGGTGTTGGCACTGAACAACAATATTTGTTTGAAGGTAAACCAAACAACGGCACCGTAATAGTTCCAGTTTCAGATACGGGAGGTAGTGGTTCTGTGCCTGCAGTTTCTAAAACAGATTATCTGCTAGGTAATCCTTATCCTTCAGCATTAGACATTCATAAGTTTATAGATGATAATATTGGTGTTATAGATGGAACTCTTCAGCTTTGGCAACAATGGAGTGGTGGCTCTCATATATTAGATGAGTACAATGGAGGTTATGCGCAGGTTAATAAAACAGGAGCAATACGAGCATACCAATTTGTTGGTATTGAAGGTGATACAAATGGCAGTCAGGATGGTACCAAAGTACCAACAAGGTATTTGCCAGTAGGACAAGGATTTATGACTGAGATTGTATCAAATGGCAATATTATATTCAATAATGATCAGCGTATATTTATAAAAGAATCAGATGCAAACGGAACTTATAATTCTGGCTCAGTCTTTTTTAGAAGAAATCCTAATCCTCAAACTTCAACGGAACAAGACAGTTCAGATTCAGAAGAGAGTGTTATGCAAAAGATTCGTATTGAATTTAATTCAGTTGATGGCCCTCAAACCAGAAGAGAACTGCTATTAGGTTTTAGTGAAGACACCTCAGACGAATTTGATTATGGATATGAAGCTAAAAATACTGAAGAAAATGATGACGACCTTAATTTAGTTATGGCTAATGAAAAGTATACCATTCAGGCGTACAGTGTCATAGAAGAAGATAAAGTTGTCCCTTTAGTGCTTAATGCTTCAGGTGTATATAATTATACAATTAAGTTAACCGAAACCGAAAACATTCCAGAGGATCAGGAAATCTATCTTAGAGATAATCTTACAAATGCATATTATAATTTAAGACAAGGTGAACCATATGAGTTTTTGTCTGAAGCGGGCGAGTTTAACAATAGATTAGAAATTGTATTTCAGGGAGAGTCAGCCTCTTTATCTCAAACAGATGAAATCATAGAGGATTTAGACATGTATTACGCAATCAGTAGAAAAAAGCTGGTAATTCTTAATCCAAACAATAAGGCAATAAAGCAAATAGATGTTGTCAACATGCTAGGACAGTCAGTTTACACAATAAATAATGTGTTTGAAGGAAGCTACAATGAATATGATTTGCATAATATAAATACAGGTGCATATATCATAACCTTAACCACTGACACTAATACAGTACTAACAAAAAAGATTATTGTAAAGTAAGATTCAAAATCTTAATAAAACTAAAGGCTATTTGATAGATAATGAGATAGCCTTTTGTTTTCAATAAACACACCTTATTTTTAGCAAAAAATCATTAATTTCGCACCTCGAAAAGAAATGCGAATAATGAGTACAAAGTTCCCTGAATATAAAGGACTTAACTTGCCAAAAGTTGCTGAGGATATCAATAGCTATTGGGAAGCTAATAATATCTTCGAAAAAAGTGTAACTACCAGAGAAGGCAAAGAGCCTTATGTGTTTTTTGAAGGGCCACCTTCTGCAAACGGATTGCCTGGTGTTCATCATGTCTTGGCTCGTGCTATAAAAGACATCTTTCCACGTTACAAAACCATGAAAGGATTCCAGGTAAAGCGTAAAGCGGGTTGGGATACACACGGTTTGCCAGTAGAATTGGGTGTTGAAAAAGAATTAGGCATTACCAAAGAAGATATTGGTACTAAAATTACGGTTGAAGACTACAACGAAGCGTGTAAAAAAGCCGTAATGCGTTATACAGATATTTGGAACGACCTTACCAAGAAGATGGGTTATTGGGTAGATATGGATGACCCATATATTACCTACAAGTCCAAGTATATGGAAAGCGTTTGGTGGTTGTTAAAGCAGATTTACGATAAGAATTTGTTGTACAAAGGCTACACTATTCAGCCATATTCGCCAAAAGCTGGTACAGGATTAAGTTCGCACGAGCTTAACCAACCAGGAACCTATCAAGACGTTACAGATACAACGGTTGTTGCGCAGTTTAAAGCCTTAGCAGAAACATTGCCAGATTTTCTTCAAGATGAAGGCGATATTCATTTCTTAGCTTGGACGACCACACCTTGGACCTTACCTAGTAATACAGCTTTAACGGTTGGACCAAAGATTGACTATGTATTAGTTGAAACTTACAACCAGTATACATTCAAACCAATGAATGTGGTGTTGGCAAAAGGTCTTGTTGGTAAACAGTTCGATGGAAAATACAAGCAAGTTGAAACCAAGCCAGAATTAATAGAGTACAAAGAAGGCGATAAAAAGATTCCGTTCTATGTCGTTAAAGAATTCAAAGGAAAAGATTTAGTTGGTATCAAGTACGAGCAATTGCTAGATTATGCGTTGCCAAATGATAATCCTGAAAATGCCTTTAGAGTCATTTCTGGAGATTTTGTTACTACCGAGGATGGTACAGGTATCGTACATACAGCACCAACATTTGGTGCAGATGATGCCTTGGTGGCAAAACAGGCTACGCCAGAAATTCCACCAATGTTGGTAAAAGACGAGAACGGTAATTTAGTACCACTTGTAGATTTACAAGGACGTTTTAGACCAGAAATGGGTGAGTTTGCTGGTAAGTACGTAAAGAACGAATATTACAACGATGGCGAAGCACCAGAGAAATCTGTAGATGTAGAACTTGCCATTAAATTAAAAATAGAAAATAAAGCCTTTAAGGTAGAAAAATATAAGCACAGCTACCCAAATTGTTGGAGAACAGATAAGCCAATTCTATACTATCCGTTAGATTCTTGGTTTATAAAAGTAACCGACGTCAAAGGCAGAATGCACGAGCTGAATACCTCAATCAACTGGAAGCCTAAATCAACTGGTGAAGGTCGTTTTGGTAATTGGTTGGCTAACGCTAACGATTGGAACCTATCACGTTCACGTTTTTGGGGAATTCCATTACCAATTTGGAGAACTGAAGATGGTAAAGAGCAGTTGTGCATTGGTTCTGTTGAAGAACTGAAGGCTGAGATGAAGAAAGCTGTGGAGGCTGAGGTTCTCGAAGCCGATATTTTCGCCGATTTCGAAGTCGGTAATATGTCTGAAGCTAATTACGAAAAAATAGACCTACACAAAAATGTAGTTGATAAAATCGTTTTAGTATCGCCTTCAGGAAAACCAATGAAGCGCGAAAGCGATTTGATAGATGTTTGGTTCGATTCTGGTTCTATGCCTTATGCACAATGGCATTATCCGTTCGAAAACAAAGATTTCATTGATAAGAAAGAAGCATTTCCTGCAGATTTTATTGCAGAAGGTGTAGACCAAACTCGTGGATGGTTCTATACATTACACGCTATCGGAACAATGGTATTCGATTCGGTGGCATACAAAAATGTAGTGTCTAACGGATTGGTTTTAGATAAGAATGGACAAAAAATGTCTAAGCGTTTAGGCAATGCTGTAGATCCATTTGAAACATTGGCTAGTCACGGAGCAGATGCAACGCGTTGGTATATGATAAGCAATGCTAATCCTTGGGATAACTTAAAGTTTGATCTAGATGGTGTAGAAGAAGTAAAGCGTAAGTTCTTCGGAACGTTGTATAACACGTATTCATTCTTCAGTTTATATACCAATTTAGATGGTTTTAAATATGAAGAGGCAGATATTCCTCTTGACGAAAGACCAGAATTAGACCGTTGGATTTTGTCTGAATTAAACACCTTAATCAAAAAGGTAGATGAATATTATGCCGAGTATGAGCCAACAAAGGCTGCGAGAGCTATTTCAGACTTTACACAAGATTACCTAAGTAACTGGTATGTGCGTTTAAGTAGAAGACGTTTCTGGAAAGGCGATTACCAAGCCGATAAAATTTCGGCATACCAAACGCTTTATAGATGTATGGAAACCATTGCTAAACTTGGTGCGCCAATTGCACCATTCTTTATGGACAGATTGTATTTAGACCTTAATGCAGTTACTCAAAAAGAAAGTTTTGAGAGTGTACATTTAGCAGAGTTTCCTAAAGCAGATGAAAGTGCGATAGATAAAGTGTTAGAACGCAAAATGGAAAATGCGCAAACAATATCGTCTTTAGTATTATCGTTAAGAGCTAAAGAGAAGATTAAGGTGCGTCAGCCACTTCAAAAAATAATGATTCCTGTTGATAATGATAGGCAAAAGGAAGAGATAGAGGCCGTTTCTGATTTGATAAAACACGAAGTAAATATCAAGGAAATAGAGCTTTTACAAGATGCTTCAGATATATTGGTAAAACAAATAAAACCAAATTTTAAAGCACTTGGTCCTCGTTTTGGTAAAGATATGAAGTTGATAGCCAGTGCAATAAGTGCATTTTCGGCAGAAGACATCAAAAAAATCGAGCAAAACGGAAATTTAGACGTTGAAATTAACGGAAAAAACATTACTTTAGGACTTGAGGATGTAGAGATTACATCGCAGGATATTGAGGGATGGCTTGTTGCCAATGAAGGTGCATTAACAGTAGCTTTAGATGTTACAATTACAGAAGAACTGCGTAAAGAAGGTATTGCTCGTGAGCTCGTAAACCGTATTCAAAATTTGCGCAAAGATTCTGGATTTGAAGTTACAGACCGTATCGATGTGCAATTACAAAATGATGCCCAAGTTGCAGCAGCAATCGCTTCAAATGAAGATTATATTAAGTCGGAGACATTAACCGAGGAATTACAATTAATGGATAATTTAAATGATGGTATAGAAATTGCTTTCGATGAGGTAAATACCAAATTATTCATTCAAAAACATTAGAGACTATGGCAACTGATACAAAAAATAGATATTCAGATAAAGATTTAGAAGAATTTAGAGTTTTAATTCAAGATAAAATTGATAAAGCTGAGCACGATTTAGAGTTAATTAAAAGTGCTTATATGAATGATCATAACAATGGTACTGATGATACTTCGCCTACATTTAAAGCATTTGAAGAGGGTAGTGAAACGATGAGCAAGGAAGCAAATTCAGCTTTGGCAATTCGTCAAGAAAAGTTTATACGAGACTTAAAAAACGCTATTATTAGAATTGAAAATAAAACTTATGGTGTTTGCCGTGTAACAGGAAAATTAATCAATAAAGAGCGATTAAAACTAGTGCCACACGCAACGCTTAGTATCGAAGCTAAGAATATGCAGAAGTAAACAGAATCCCTTTGAAAAAAAGGGATCTCATGATAAAGTTAGGTAATTTGATTACGATATTAGACCTCGAAGGTTTCTAAAACCTTGGAGGTCTTTTGTTTTATGTCTATTGTGTTTAACTTAAGAATATCATTGTTCTTATCTAGTTGTAAGACGAGAATAATCCGTTACATTTGTGATATTGTTTAACATTAAGAGATTCCTGCTTTCGCAGGAATGTGGTATGTCCTTAAAAAAAGCCTCAATAATTATCATCCTTATTTTACTAGTTGATCAGATTAGTAAAATTTACATTAAAACACATTTTGCGTTAAATGATGATGTTACTATATTTTCATGGTTTAAGATTGCTTTTGTAGAGAATGACGGCATGGCTTGGGGCACTAAACTGAGCGATTTCTTTACTTTTATTCCAGATAAATCTGCAAAACTTATTTTAACGCTTTTTAGAATTGTTGCTGTTACAGGTATTGGTTTTTGGCTGGTAGATGTCACTAAAAAGAAAAAATCTAAAACATTAATATTTGCTATTTCTATAATATTTGCAGGTGCCTTGGGTAATATTTTAGATTCTGTTTTTTATGGAATTTTATTTGGCGATAGTCACATGCAAGTGGCTGAGTTTCTTCCAGAAGATGGAGGTTATGCAGGTGTGTTTTATGGTAATGTAGTAGATATGCTGCACTTTCCGATATGGAGTGGTGTATTGCCAGAATGGTTACCAATAATTGGTGGAAAGTACTTTTCTTTTTTTGATCCTGTATTCAATGTAGCAGATATGGCTATAAGTACAGGTATCTTCATTCTGATTTTATTCAACAAAAAGGCTTTTAAAGAAGATTCTAAAATTGATATACCAGATTCGGTGTAACACAATAATCTAGACTAACGTCATTGTTGTCTGTTTCAAAAAGTTCGGTTTCGACTTCAAAAAATGATAGTCCAATTTTAATAGTTTCGGGTTTGCAATTTGCTAAAAATCGGTCGTAAAATCCTTTGCCGTAACCGATTCGGTTTCCTGTTTTATCAAAAGCTAATAGTGGTACAAACACGACTTCTATTTTTGATGCGTTAATTTCTATGCCATCAACAGGCTCTGGAATACTATGATTATTTTTTCTGATTGTAGTATTATCTGTTAAAAGAAAATGTGTCATAGAAATATCTTCAAAATTGCTTTTAGATACCACTATATTTTTGTCTTTTCCTGCTAGAATATTTAAGATGTATTCTGTGTTTAGTTCTTTTTGTTCCTTTATACTCAAAAAAATATGATAGAATGATTTATCCCAAATGCTGAGTTGTAGCACGTTATTAGCAATGGCTAGACTAAAATCTTCAACTTGTTCTAAGCCAAGTGATTTCCTTAAGGCTTTATATTTTTTACGAAGCTCAGATTTTGTCATTATTTCATCTTTGTTGAAATATGAAAAATAGCATCACCTTGATAAATAATTGGGGATTCATTTACATTAAAAATGTAACCATTATTTGGTGCTTTAACAAAATGGTTAAAACTGCCGTAAGGATCTGTAATATGGCCTAAAACATCTCCTTTCTTTACTTGAGTGTTTACGTTTACAGTAGCCTTAAACATACCAGAGTGGTTGGCTCTAATCCATTTGCTGTCTAAAATTTTAATACAATTTTTCTTCGGTTTAGAGACTTTGAATTTTCGGTTGAGCATGCCCAAATGATTCAAAATACGTTTAGTGCCGTTAACACCTGTGTTTGTTACGGTATTATCTATATGAAAGGATTTTCCGCCCTCAAATAAAAGCATAGGAATTCCTAATTTGTAACAGGTGTTTCTAAAGGATTTATTAAGATTTTTAGAATAATAAATTATTGGTGCGCCAAAAACTTGAGCAAGTTCATCAAGTACAATTTCATTTTTAATAATTCTGATTTGAGCTGCATTAAAACGGTCTGCACCACCTGTATGAAAGTCTAAAATTAAATCTGCATGTGGTACAATTTCAGTCATTAATTTATGAGCGACCCTACTGGCTAACGAACCACTTTTGGCACCTGGAAACACGCGATTTAAGTCTCTACCATCAGGAAACTCTCTGTCCATATGTATAAAACCAAAAACGTTAATAACAGGAATACAAATAATAGTTCCTTTTTTGGGTTTATTGATGCCTTTAGAAATGATTTGACGTACTACTTCAACACCATTGACCTCATCTCCATGGATGCCAGCAGTAATTAAAACGGTTGGGCCAGGTTTTTTGGAGCGTTCTATAATAACTGGGACTTCTATAGTGTTTTGTGTGTGTAGTTTAGCAACGCTAAAACTAACCTTAGCACTTTCTCCAAGTGCCACTTTTTTTCCTAAGATATGTAGTACTTCCTTTTCACTCATAAGCCCATTCTAACCTTCCCAAAGGGAAGGAACTTTTATTTCTTCTGTCGTCAAACCGTTTGCAATATTATTCTTATTAGATTCTAAGTCAACCATTATCATTCACTAAATCTTCATATCAAAAAAATGTTTACTGTATTAAAAACTTCAAAATTAATGCTATTTGTTTGCCTTAAGACCTATTTGTTAAGAAATTCCCCCTTTTGGGGGCAAGGGGGCTTTTATTTTCTATTCCTTTCAATAAAAGTAATAATGGCTCTTGCTATATTTTTTTGAGTGGCACCCTCAATACCCTCTAATCCAGGTGTAGAATTAACTTCCATAATTAAAGGTCCGCGAGCAGATTGTAACATGTCTACACCACAAACAGGAAGTTTTAATGCACGTGCTGCTTTAATGGCTAATTTTAATTCCTCTTCTGTTAGTCTAATTAAGTTTGCTTTACCACCTCTATGTAAATTAGATCTAAATTCGCCTTCTTTTCCTTGGCGTTTCATAGCTCCTACAACTTGCCCATCTACTATGAGAGCTCTTAAGTCAGCTCCTTTAGCTTCAGCAATAAACTCTTGCACTAATGCTCTGGCTTGCAGTCCATTAAAGGCTTCTAGTACAGACTCGGCAGCATTCTTAGATTCTGCTAAAACAACACCAAGACCTTGTGTGCCTTCGAGTAATTTTATAATTACAGGTGGACCGCCAACATGTTCTAAAACTTCTTCAACATCTCTAGAATAATTAGTAAAAACAGTTTTAGGCATGCCAATGCCAGCCTTGGATAAACGTTGAAAACTGCGTAGCTTGTCTCTGCTTCTTAAAATAGCATCAGAGGTTACGGTTGTAAAGACATTCATCATTTCAAATTGTCTAACTACAGCGCATCCATAAAACGTTACTGATGCGCCAATTCGAGGAATTACAGCATCTACGTAGTCTAAATAGCGATCTTTATAATATATAGTTGGTTTTTCCTTTTCTATTATTATGTCGCATTTTAGAGGGTCGATAACTTCAACCTCATGACCTCTGTTTTCACCTTCCTCTATTAGGCGACGCGTAGAATATAATTGCGAATTACGCGAAAGAATGACAATGTTCATTAGCAGTGTGTTTAAACGATTGATTTTCTAAGTCAACATCGACTAAGAATTTTTGCTTTAGAAATTGACGACCAATTAAGACTGGAAACTTCATATCGTCTCTAGTGCTTAAAGTTAAGTTAATCTTGTAGCTTTTTCCAAAGAATATAGCTGTAGTTTTAATTTTGTAACGATTTTCTTTGTGCCCATTGCTGCTCTTAACATCCGTAAAGGAATAGTTTTCAAAGATGATTTCTTTACCATTAAAGTTAGGATGTCCCTTGCTTTCAAAGGTGCAATATAGTTTACCATTCACTTCTTTTATTTTAGAGCAGTGAATAGCAGAGGTGTAGGCACCAGTATCTATTTTTACATCAATATTATTGAGATGTAATTCAGGGAAGTCTATTTTATCAACGCGTCCCAAAACTTTCTTCATAGTCTATTTTTATTTTTTAAAAAAGTGGCGCAAGATAGTCATAAAGTTTATTCAAAAAACATAAAAAAATTATCTAATTGTTACCTTTGGGTACATGCCAAAAACAAGTCTAGATATACAGATAAAAACGCTTCCACACCAACCTGGTGTTTATCAATATTTTGATGCAGATGATAAGCTGATTTATGTAGGTAAAGCTAAGGATTTAAAAAAGCGTGTTAGTAGTTACTTTACTAAGCACCATGATTATGGAAAAACCAGAGTACTGGTTAAAAATATTACATCGATTAAGCATATTGTTGTTGAAACTGAGAGTGATGCTTTACTACTTGAAAACAACCTTATAAAAAAATATCAACCTAAGTATAATGTAATGCTTAAGGATGATAAATCTTATCCTTGGATTTGTGTAAAGAATGAACGATTTCCACGTGTTTTTCCTACACGTCGAGTGATTAAGGATGGATCAGAATATTTTGGGCCTTATACCAGTATGAAAACTGTAAAAACTTTACTGGGTTTAATAAAAGGGTTGTACCAATTACGGACATGTAACTATGATTTGTCCGAGGCAAAAATCGAATCAGGCAAATACAAAGTTTGCTTAGAGTACCATTTAGGAAATTGCAAAGGCGCTTGTGAAGGTTATGAAACCGAAGAGGAATATCAATCTAACGTTGTTGCTATACGCGAAATCTTAAAAGGAAATTTTAAAGATTCTTTACAGCAATTTAGAGTGCAAATGAAACAGTATGCAGAAGCTATGCAGTTTGAGGATGCTCAGAAAATTAAAGATAAACTCGAAATTTTAGAAAACTACCAAGCAAAGTCTACGATTGTAAACCCAAAAATCAGTAATGTAGATGTCTTCTCAATTGTGAGTGACGAAACGTATGCCTACATTAACTTTTTACAATTAAGTTACGGTTCTATTATAAGGTCTCACACTCTAGAATTAAAGAAAAAATTACAAGAAACCGACAAAGAGCTTTTAGAGATTGCTATAACTGAAATAAGGCAACGTTTTAATTCTAATTCAAAAGAAATTTTTGTGCCTTTCAAGGTAGATTTAGGAGAAGAAGTTAAGGTGTCAGTGCCAAAACTTGGCGATAAAAAGAGTTTGGTAGACTTATCGCAACGTAATGCTAAGTATTACAGAATGGATAAGCTAAAACAAATAAAAATCGTAGATCCAGACCGTCATGCCAATAGAATTATGGCGCAAATGAAAGCCGATTTACGATTGTCTGAAGAACCAAGACATATTGAATGTTTTGATAACTCAAACATACAAGGAACAAATCCGGTAGCAGCTTGTGTGGTTTTTAAAAACGGAAAACCAAGTAAAAAAGACTATCGTCATTTTAATATAAAAACGGTTGAAGGTCCAGATGACTTTGCATCTATGGAAGAGGTAGTTTACAGGCGTTACAAGCGTTTGCTAGAAGAAGATGAGCCATTGCCTCAACTCATAATTATAGATGGAGGTAAAGGGCAATTATCATCGGCTTTAAAGAGTCTCGATATTTTAGGGTTAAGAGGAAAGATAGCTATTATCGGAATTGCAAAACGTTTAGAAGAATTATTTTATCCAGATGACCCAATTCCCTTATATTTAGATAAAAAAAGTGAAACACTAAAAATCATTCAGCAATTACGTAACGAAGCGCATCGTTTTGGTATAGAACATCATAGGAACAGAAGAAGTAAAGGAGCTTTAAAAACAGAACTCGAAAATATTCCTGGAGTTGGTGAACAAACCATTATCGATTTAATGAAGCAATTTAAAACCGTTAAACGAATTGCCAATGCTAAACTTGATGAGTTAGAAGCAGTAATAGGTGTGTCACGGGCAAGTAAAGTTTATAATTATTATCATAAAGAATAAGTTGAAAGAAAACCTCAAACATTACTTAAAAACTGGCTTATATGCATTTCTGCTATTTCAAATATTTTTTTGTAATAATAGTTTAAGTGCTCAAGAAACCAAAGCCAAGGAGCCAAAAGTAGGTTTGGTGCTCAGTGGTGGTGGTGCAAAAGGGTTTGCACATATAGGAGCTTTAAAAGTAATAGATAGCTTAGGGATTAAAATAGATTATGTAGCTGGCACTAGTATGGGAGCTATAATCGGCTCCTTATATGCTACAGGATATTCTGGTCAGCAATTAGAAGATTTGTTTAATACTGTAGATTTTGATGAACTTATTAATGATGAATTTCCTAGAGAAGCAAAATCGTTTTATGAGCGCGAAAATGAAGAGAAGTATGCAATAAATCTACCATTCGATAAGTTTAGAATAAACTTACCTTCAGGTTTATCCAGAGGACAGAATGTCTACAATCTTTTATACCAACTAATGCTCCCTGTAAACGAAGTTAGAGATTTTGAAAAGCTTCCGATTCCTTTCTTTTGTATGGCAACTAACATAGAAACGGGTGAGTCTCTAATTTTAGATAGCGGTAGGTTGGCTGAAGCTGTAACAGCAAGTGGTGCTTTGCCTTCAATTTTTCAACCTGTTGTTATTGAGGATAAAATTTTAATAGATGGAGGTGTAACCAATAATTTTCCAATTGAAGAATTAAAAGCCAAAGGGATGGATATAATTATAGGTATAGACGTACAAGATGATTTGAGAGATAGGGAGGCTTTGAAAACTGCACCTGAAATATTATTACAGATTAATAATTTCAGAACTATCAATGCCATGAAAAATAAAGCATCAATGGCGGATATTTACATAAAACCAGATATTGCTAGTTTTTCTGTACTGTCATTTGATGAGGGTCAGGACATTATCACTAATGGTGAAGTGGCAGCCAGACAAAATTTAGATGCACTAAATAGAATTAAATCATCACAAAAAAATAGTGTTACACGTCCATATTTAAAGTTAGTAGATAGCATAAAAATTAAATCGATAACTATTGACGGTAATGAGCGCTACACAAGATCATATCTCCTCGGAAAATTGAAATTAAGAGGAAGTGAAACTTTAAGCTATGAAGATTTTAAAAAGCGAATAAACAATGTTATTGCAACAAACAATTTTGAGACTTTTAGATATCAATTGAAGCCAACAGATAGCGTAAATGAATTTAGGTTATACGGTGATATTCGAGAATCTAAAACAACTATGTTTTTAAAATTAGGTATACATTATGATGATCTTTACAAAAGTGCTGTCCTTGCAAACCTTACAAAAAAAAGATTATTATTTAACAATGATATTGCCTCTTTAGATGTAATACTTGGTGATAATTCTAGATTTAATTTTGATTATTTTATAGATAAGGGATTTTATATAAGTTTAGGTATAAAATCAAGGTATAATCAGTTTGATAAAAATATTAATCCTCAATTAACCCTAGAAGAAGGCTCACCACTTTTAGATAATTTAAATAAAATAGACGTCAAGCTTCAAGATTTTACAAATCAGGTTTATTTACAAACACTTTTTAGGAAAGATTTTTCTTTACGTATAGGTGGTGAACACAAAAGATTAAAAATAACTTCTGAAACCTTGTTCTCTGAAAACCAAGAAGACAATTTTGTTTTTGAAAATACAGACTATCTAAGTGTATTTGGCAGGTTAAAATATGACAGCTACAGTCACCCTGTTTTTCCTAAGAGTGGTGTTTATTTTAATGGTGATTTTCATTGGTATCTCAATGCGTCAAAGTTTAATACAGATTTTGGACCGTTCTCTATAGCCAAGGCAGATATTGGTTATGCCTTTAGTTTTTCTGAAAAGTTAGCTTTTAAATTCGAAACAAGTGGCGGTTTTGGTATAGGAGACAATTCAATACCTACACTTGATTTTGCTTTAGGTGGTTATGCCAATAATTTCATAAATAATCTTTATAGTTTCTATGGTTATGATTTTGTTGATATCACTGGAGATAGTTTTGTGAAAGCTTGTTTTACCTTGGATTATGAGTGGTTAAAAAATCATCACATTATTCTAGCTGCAAACTATGCCAATGTAGAAAACGGATTGTTTGAGACTGGCAATTGGTTTACGTCACCAGACTATACTGGTTATGCATTGGGTTACTCTTTAGAGACTTTCATTGGGCCATTAGAGGCTAAGTATACTTATTCCCCAGAAACAGGAGAAGATTATTGGTTTTTTAATCTTGGGTTTTGGTTTTAAATTAAAATTTATAAACTTTGTAATACTATGACAATATTCTGGGAAAACTTAAAACTTCATCTACATTTCCTTATTAAAAGGAATCCAGAATAATTATGCATTTTTTTGTTTCTTCCTAAAAACACAGGAATCTCTTAAATTTTGTAACTTTAAAACATTGTTCGTTTACACCCACTAAACGAATAACAAATCAATAATTAAACAAAAATAAAATGCCATTTTATCATAAATTAGGGAAAATTCCACCAAAGCGCCATACGCAGTTTAAAAAACCAGATGGTAGTTTTTATTACGAGCAATTATTTGGTACCATTGGTTTTGATGGTATGAGCACCAACAGCTACCACGAGCAAAGACCAACGCAAGTAAAAGAAATTAGAAAACAATACAACGTAGCACCTAAAGTTGCTAAAGCTAACAACATGCAATCGTACCGCTTTCATGGTTTTAAAGTACAACCAGAAAGTGACTATTTAGACAGTAGAAAAATAGTCTTAACCAATAGCGATTGCAATATTATATTGGCTGCGCCAAAAGAATCTACACGAGACTATTTTTATAAAAACACAGATGCAGACGAGCTTATTTTTGTGCACAAAGGCACTGGTAAGTTGCGCACCATGTTGGGTAACCTAGATTTTAAATATGGAGATTATTTATTGGTGCCAAGAGGTGTCATTTATAAAATGGACTTTGATACTGAAGACAATCGTCTTTTCATTGTAGAGTCCTACAGGCCAATATATACACCAAAACGTTACCGAAACTGGTTTGGGCAATTATTAGAGCATTCTCCATTTTGTGAGCGCGATTTGCGCCAGCCTCAAGAACTAGAAACTTATAATGAATCTGGTGATTTTTTAATAAAAATAAAAAAGCAAGATGAAATTATAGAGATGGTATATGCATCACATCCTTTTGATGTTGTTGGTTATGATGGTTACAACTATCCTTATGCCTTTTCTATACATGATTTTGAACCGATAACAGGTCGAGTACATCAACCACCACCAGTACATCAAACTTTTGAAACTGATGCTTTTGTGGTGTGTAGTTTTGTGCCGCGTTTGTACGATTATCATCCTTTAGCAGTGCCAGCACCATACAATCATAGTAACATAGATAGCGATGAGGTATTGTACTACGTTGACGGCGACTTTATGAGCAGAAATGATATTGCTGCAGGTCATATCTCGTTACATCCTGCTGGCATACCTCATGGACCACATCCTGGAGCTATGGAACGAAGTATTGGTAAGGTAAAAACAGATGAACTAGCCGTTATGGTTGATACTTTCAAACCGTTAAAGGTTACAGAAGATGCCTTAAAAATTGCCGATGAGGATTATTATAAGTCTTGGTTGGAGTAAGCTGTCATTCCTGCGAAAGTAGGAATCCCATGATAGAAATAAATAACAAACTAGATTCCTGTCCTCACAGGAATGACAAATAATTAAATATGTCAAAAGAAATAAAATCAGTCAACTACGGATTAGAAAAAATATTTGAAGGAGCACAAGATTTCCTTCCGTTATTAGGAACAGACTATGTAGAATTCTATGTAGGTAATGCTAAACAAGCAGCGCATTTTTATAAAACTGCATTTGGCTTTCAGTCATATGCTTACAAGGGTTTAGAAACAGGAAGTAAAGACACCGTATCTTACGTTTTAAAACAAGACAAAATTAGATTGGTGCTGACTACTCCGTTAAATTCAAAACACCCAATTAACGATCATATTGTAAAACATGGAGATGGAGTAAAGGTTATAGCACTCTGGGTAGAAGATGCTCGAAAATCTTACGAAGAAACCATAAAGCGAGGTGCAAAATCTTATATGGAGCCAACAGTAGAAACTGATGAGTTCGGAGAGGTTGTAAGAGCGGGAATTTACACCTACGGAGAAACAGTACATATGTTTGTAGAGCGCAAAAACTATAATGGAGTTTTTATGCCTAAGTTCGAAAAGTGGGAGTCTGATTACAACCCAGAACCTGTAGGTCTAAAATATGTAGATCACATGGTCGGAAACGTAGGTTGGGGTGAAATGAATACTTGGGTAAAATGGTACGAAGATGTTATGGGATTTGTTAACTTCCTGTCGTTTGATGATAAGCAAATTCATACCGAATACTCAGCATTAATGAGTAAAGTGATGAGTAATGGCAATGGCAGAATAAAATTCCCTATTAACGAGCCAGCTGAAGGTAAAAAACGTTCTCAGATTGAAGAATACTTAGACTTTTATGAAGGTCCAGGAGTACAACACATAGCTGTTGCCACAGACGATATCATTACAACAGTATCAGAAATGCGCAAAAGGGGAGTAGAGTTTTTGTCAATTCCACCAGAAGAGTATTATAGAGCTGTACCAGGACGATTAGAAGAGTTTAGTCACGAATTACGAGAAGATATTGAAATTTTAAAATCTCTCGGAATTATGATAGATGCTGATGAAGAAGGCTATTTACTTCAAATTTTCACTAAACCAGTTGAAGATAGACCAACGTTGTTCTTCGAAATCATTCAGCGAATGGGAGCTCGTGGTTTTGGTGCAGGTAACTTTAAAGCCTTGTTTGAGTCTATAGAAAGAGAACAGGCAAAAAGAGGAACATTATAAAAAAACAAAGCGCGTTTAGATCCCTATTTCTAAACGCGCAATAAACCAACTCTTAAATTCATAACACAATAAACAAATACTTATATACTTAATGTGTTGTAGTTTGCTCTATTTTATTATCGAGAAATATTAAATATGTGAGCACTAAATCGAAAAAACAATAAATTAACCTAAGGTTTTTGATTGTATTTCAGTGTTTTAATAGATTTGGAATAGTAATTGTAATTAAGATAATTGTAACACAAAAATCGAGTTACATTATTTAAATTTACAAACAGAATATTATGAAATACATACTTACAGTATTACTTTTTTTAGTTGGCCTTAAAGCATCAAGTCCAGAGCAAGAATCTGCATTTAAGTCTGGTGAGTGGTTTAAGTTTAGGATGAGTTACAGTGGTTGGTTCAAAGCAGGTGAGGCAACGCTTAAAGTTGATGAAAAAAAGCTTAATGGGAAGTCAGTATATCACGTTGTTGGAAAAGGGAAAACGACAGGTCCTGTTAACTTATTCTTTAAGGTTAGAGATCGTTACGAAAGTTATTTCGATAAAGAAACCGGCGCGCCATATAAATTTATTAGAAAGATAGATGAAGGTGGTCATACCAAAGATATTGAGATTGAGTTTAATCATGAGGAGCAAAAAGCCGTTGTAAATAATAAAAAGCACAAAAAGATTAAGACTATTGCGACTGAGAAAGATGTACAGGATATGGTTTCTATGTATTACTATTTAAGAAATAGTATTGATACAGATAATCTTGAAATTGGTGATGAAATAAAAACAAACATGTTTTTTGATGAAGAAAATTATGGTTTTAAACTAAAATATTTAGGTAAAGAGACAATAAAAGTAGACATCAACGGTTCACGAGTTAAGGTAAAGACTTTAAAGTTTAGACCTTATGTTATGGCTGGTCGTGTGTTTAAAGAAGAAGAAAGTTTAACTTTGTGGGTAAGTGCAGATAAAAATAAAATCCCACTAAAAATAAAGGCAGATCTAGCAGTAGGTTCGCTTCGTGCCGACTTAGAAGAATTTAAAGGACTAAAGCATGCCTTTCCGATAGTATTTGATAATTAATTTATGTCAGACCAACCAAATTACCATGAGATTTTAGAACAACTTCATGAGAAGTATGTTAAGATAGACCAAGATACAGATGACCATTTATACGGCTTGCTATATAGTAAGCCGATTACATATTGGGATTATATACAAACCGATGCGTTGCTAAACCTTCAGATACAGCGCACCACGCTTCCAGATGAGATGGTGTTTATAGCTTACCATCAAATAAATGAACTCATTTTTAAAATGATACTTTGGGAAATTTCTCAAGTTGCCGAAAAAGAAAGTCTCGACGTTGTCTTTTTTGAAAATAAAATAATGCGAATAAGCCGTTATTTTGATATGCTCACCACCTCTTTCAATATTATGAGAGAAGGTATGGAGGTGGAACAATACATGAAGTTTAGGTATACACTAACACCAGCAAGTGGTTTCCAAAGTGCTCAATATCGACTTATAGAATTTGCTTCAACAGAGTTAATTAATCTTATAGATTATAGATTTAGGGCTGATATTGACCGAAATACTCCATATACACACGCTTTTGAACATTTATACTGGCAAGCCGCAGGAAAAGATCACAAAACAGGTAAAAAATCTACACTTTTAGTTAATTTTGAAAAGCGTTATAAGGACGAGTTTTTAAGATTCATGGAAAAATACAATACCAAGAATCTATGGACACGTTTTAAAGAGTTGCCTTCTGAAGATCAAAAAGATAAAGATTTGGTCAAAGCCATGCGTCATTTTGATTATACAGTTAATGTAACTTGGGTAATGGCGCATTATAATGCTGCTAAGCATTATATAGAAAGTGGAATTGGTGATGGTGAGGCAACCGGAGGAAGTGACTGGAAAAAGTATATGCATCCAAGATACCAAAGGCGTATTTTCTTTCCAGATCTGTGGTCAGAAGAAGAATTAGAAAATTGGGGAAATAATATATAATTAGCGATTAATGCGTTTAAAGGGATTAATAGTACTTGCCGTTTTTACGGTGTTTTTTAATGCATGTAAAGAAGACAATTCTGAAGAGAATTACAAAAAGGAAATTGCAGAAAAGAAACAAGAAGAAAAAATTTTAGAGTTCGGCTTTGATTTAAAAAAGTTCGAATTTAAAAGAGATACTGTAAGAAAAGGAGATACTTTCGGTATTATACTAGAGAGAAATAATATTGGCTATCCAGAAATTTTTCAAATAGCAGAGAAAGCTAAAGATACTTTTGATATTGCTAGAAGACTTCAAGTAGGTAAACCGTACACTTTATTATATGATAAAAAGAATGTAAATGACAGTATTCAAAAGCCCACTACATTTATTTATCAACAAAATCTAGAGGACTATGTGGTTATAGATTTTAAAGATTCTATACAGGCTTACACACGCACAAAACCAATAACTTATGTGGAAAAAGTAGCAACTGGTATTATAGAAAACAATATTTCTTTAACCTTAGAGAGTAAAGGCTTAAGTCAGGTTTTGGCAAACAAGATGGCAGATGATATATATGCTTGGACTATAGATTTTAGAAGACTTCAGCCTGGTGATAGATTTAAAGTAATTTATACAGACAAATATATAAACGACTCTATTTATGCAGGAGTGCACGATGTAAAAGCAGCTTATTTTGAACATAATGGTGATTCGTTATATGCCTTTCAGTTTCAAACAGATTCAATAAAAGGTATTAAAGACTACTTTAATGAAGAGGCAAAAAATCTTAGACGCGCTTTTTTAAAAATGCCAGTAAAGTTCGGGAGGTTATCGTCTCGTTATAATCTAAAAAGACGAATAGCTTATTATGGTTACAAAGTTAGACCTCACAAAGGAACCGACTTTGCGGCACCTATTGGCACACCCATTATGGCAACAGCAAATGGTACAGTCATAGAGTCTACCAGACGAGGTGGAAACGGTAAATATGTAAAGATTAGGCACAATGCTACTTATAGTACCCAGTATTTGCACATGAGTAGACAGGCTGTTAAAAAAGGACAATACGTTAAACAAGGTGATATTATTGGCTATGTTGGAATGACTGGTAATACAGGTGGTCCGCATGTATGTTATCGTTTTTGGAAAAACGGTAAACAGGTTGATCCTTTTAAACAAAAATTACCTGAAGCAGAACCAATTTCAGATAGTTTAAAGGCAGGATATTTAGAACATATTAAGCCTATAAAACAAAGACTCGATAATATTTTCTTTTTAGAGACAGAGTCTGAAGAAGCCGAAAATACTATAACAGAAGATAATACAGCAGATATACAATAATGGCACTTAAATCTACAAACCCAACTACAACTAAATCTTGGAAAAAATTACAAGTTCATTTTGATACAATTAGCACTACTCATTTAAAAGAACTGTTTAAAAACAATTCAGAAAGAGCAGAAGAGTTGACTATAAAATGGGATGATTTTTATGTGGATTTCTCAAAAAACAGAATCACACAAGAAACCCTTGATATTTTAATTGAACTAGCAAATGAGGTAGATTTAAAAGATGCTATTTCCAAATATTTTAAAGGTGATATTATTAACGCTACAGAAGGCAGAGCAGTATTGCATACGGCTTTAAGAGCAGAAGAAAACTCAAAAGTTTTTGTTGATGGTGAAAATGTAATGCCAGAAGTTTATGAGGTAAGGCAAAAGATTAAAACGTTTACTGACGCTGTTGTAAATGGAAAGCATAAGGGGCACACAGGTAAAACCATAACAGATATTGTAAATATTGGTATTGGTGGCTCAGATCTTGGGCCAGCAATGGTTGTAGATTCGCTTCAGTATTACAAAAATCACCTAAATACGCACTTTGTCAGTAATGTAGATGGAGACCATCATAAAGAGATTGTTAAAGATTTAAATCCAGAGACGACATTATTCGTCATTGTTTCAAAAACGTTTACAACTCAAGAAACGCTATCTAATGCAAATTCTATTAGAACTTGGTTTTTAGAACATTTACCAGAAGATGCAGTTTCTAAACATTTTGTGGCAGTATCTACCAATATAGAGAGTGTAAAAGCTTTCGGAATAGATGAAAATAACATCTTCCCAATGAAAGATTGGGTTGGAGGTCGTTTTTCATTATGGAGTGCTGTAGGATTGTCAATAAGTTTGTCCCTAGGTTATAATAACTTTGAAAGTCTATTAGAAGGTGCTCGTAAAATGGATGAGCATTTTAAAACCACCGAGTTTGACAAAAATATACCAGTGATATCTGCTTTACTCACTGTTTGGTACAATAATTTTTTTAACGCAGAAAGTGAAGCTATAATACCATATACCCAATATTTAAATCAATTTGCAACGTATCTACAACAAGGTATTATGGAGAGTAATGGTAAGTATGTAGATAGGTCAGGTAATGAGGTGAATTACCAAACTGGTACAATTATTTGGGGCGAGCCTGGTACAAATTCACAACATGCTTTTTTTCAATTAATACACCAAGGTACTAAGTTAATACCTGCTGATTTTATAGGTTTTATAGAATCATTGCACAGTAATAAAGATCACCACGATAAATTAATGTCTAATTACTTTGCCCAAACAGAAGCCTTAATGAATGGAAAAACTAAGGAAGAAGTTTTGGCAGAGTTTGAAGGAACAAATCTATCTGACACAGAAAAAGAAAGATTACTACCATTTAAAATTTTCAAAGGCAACAAGCCAACAACTTCAATATTAATACAAAAATTAACACCTGAAAGCTTAGGTAAGCTTATAGCCTTATACGAACACAAAATTTTTGTACAAGGTATCATATGGAATATTTATAGCTATGATCAATTTGGTGTTGAGTTAGGTAAGCAATTAGCAAAAACTATCCTCAATGAGCTAACCGATAGTTCAAATTCAGTTAAACACGATTCTTCAACGCAAAATTTAATTGATTTCTATAAAGAAAAGCACAGATAATTGTTAAAAAAAATACAATAAATTAATTATGCATGCATATAATATGCGAAAAGTATAATTAAATCATACTGTTAAATTTCTTAACATTTAGGTAATATTATAACCATTGTTATATGTAATTTTGCGCCACTAATAGAAACCAATTAACTTAAATTTTATATGAAAAAATTTAACCAATTTTTATTTGCAGCTGTAATGATGCTATTCACTACAGTAGCGTTTGCTCAAGTCACTGTTACTGGTAAGGTAGTAGATGGCGAGACAAGTTCACCGTTACCAGGTGCTAATGTATTAGTTAAAGGTACAACTAACGGTGCAACTACCGATTTTGATGGTAACTTCTCTCTTACTGCACAATCTAATTCTGGAGAGATAGTAATTTCCTACGTAGGCTTTGGTTCAAAGACTATTAAGTTTAGTGGAGACACTAATGTAGGTACTATAACCTTAAACCCAGACAACTCACTAGATGAAGTGATTGTTGTAGGTTCTGGTGTTATTGACTTAGCAGAAGATAGAAAAACGCCAGTTGCTGTATCTACTATCAGAAAAACTGAAATTCAAGAAAGAGCAGTTGGTAATGTTGAAGTTCCTGAGATCCTTAAGAATACACCATCAGCTTACATTTCTGGTCAAACAGGTTTTGGTGATGGTCAAATATTTTTACGCGGATTTGACCAAACTAATACAGCCGTATTATTAAATGGTCAACCGGTAAATGGTATGGAAGACGGCCGTGTATATTGGTCTAACTGGGCTGGTATTGCTGATGTAGCAAATGGAGTACAGGTACAGAGAGGTCTAGGAGCTTCTAAGTTAGCAATATCATCAGTTGGTGGTACAATTAACTTAGTCATGAAATCTTCTGAAAAAACTCAAGGTGGATTTGTTAGATTTTTAGGAGGTAATGACAGCTACGCTAAAGGTACTGTAGGTTATGACTCTGGTATTAATGAGAAAGGATGGTCTTTCTCAGTATTATTAGATCATTGGCAAGCTCATAGAAAATGGGCTAGAGGTACATATGGACAAGGTCAAACTTACTTCTTTTCTGTAGGATACAAGCCAAATGAAAACCATAACTTAAATTTATTATTGACTGGTGCACCACAATTACACGGTCAGAGATGGTCTCAGAGTCAAGAAATTATTGATGCAGACCCTAAATTTAACCAACATTGGGGATATACAGATGATGGAATTGAGTCAGAAAGACAAAACTATTACCATAAGCCAGTAATGAACTTAAACTGGGATTGGAATATATCAGATAAATCAGACCTATCTACAGTAGTTTACGCATCATGGGGACGTGGTGGAGGAACCGGTCCAAGAGGTAACGGAAGAATTCGTACAGCAGATCCTGATGGTGATGGTCCATTGTATGGTCAAATAGATTACGACGCAATAACTGCACAAAACCAACAAATCGGTATTGGTGGTGATTATGGTGGTCCTTTAGGTGCTGGTTATATTAGAAGATCTTCTGTAAATAATCACCAATGGTATGGTCTAGTTTCTAATTTCTCAACAGAACTAAACGATAAATTAAACTTGAGTGCAGGTGTTGATTTTAGATTCTACAGAGGTGACCACTTTAGACAAGTAGCAGACTTTTATGGCTTAACTGGTTGGTCAAATGACAGACCTGATGGTGCAGTTGTTACTGAGGCTTTTGATCCAACTCCATGGGCAGCACTTTTCAATTTCGCTGATGAGGGACAAAGAATTGATTATGATTACTCTGAGAATATTAATTATCAAGGTGTTTTCTCACAAATAGAATATTCTAACGATAAGTTCTCTGCTTTTTTCCAAGGTGCATTGTCTAATCAATCTTATGTGAGAGAGGGGCGTTTTGAAGATCCAGGTAAATCTGATAAGCTAAGTAAAATAGGCTATAATTTAAAAACTGGTCTTAGTTATAATATTGGTGAAGAGAGTACTATTTTCGGTAACTTTGGATTCTATTCGAGACAACCGTTCTTAGATAATATCTTTGAAAACATAAGAAGATCTAATGCTATTGTAGATAATCCAGAGGTTGATAACGAAGAGATTACAGGTATAGAGTTAGGTTATATCTTTGAAGTTGATAACTTTAAAGCAGTATTTAACTTCTACTACACAGACTGGGATAATAGAACAATTTTAGGTTCTGACCAGCTTGACAATGGGACACCAGATGATGACTCAGATGATATCTTCTTAAATATTTTCGATAGAGGTGTAAGACAAGTTCATAAAGGTGTAGAATTAGATTTACAGTACAGATTAACAGATAAAATTAACCTAACAGGTTATATATCTTCTGGTAGTTGGGAGTTTGAAGGAGAGTCTAATGTTTCAATTTACAACTCGGATACTGGAGAATTATTAGGTACTGCAGACGGTGTTAATAGAGAGGGAGTTAAAATTTCAACTGCTCCTCAGTTTACAGCTGGTTTTGGGGTTCGTGCTGAAATTATTGATGACCTAGACTTTTATGGGAACATTAACTACTATGACAGACATTGGTTAAACGATGGTAATTCAGTTCAGACTGAAAATGTAGGAAGAATTGATCCTTTCTCATTAACAGACATTGGCTTAACATACGATTTTATGTTAGGTGAAAACAAAATTACTTTAACAGGTAACGTGTTTAACTTATTTGATGAGATTACTATTCAGAACTCAGACCGTTTTGGATTATTTAATACTAACGGAAGAACATTTAACGCTAGTGTACGTTATAGTTTCTAATCCAGTTAATAAATAAAGTAATAAAAAAAGCAGCCAATCGGCTGCTTTTTTTATTACTAAAATCTTCAGTTTAATTTTCTTTCCACTTTATGGATTCCATTAAACGCTTAATATCTTTTTTAAGATATTCTGATGCTGGATAAATAGAATCGTAATTAGGTTTAGCATAAAAGTATAGAGAACCACTAAGAAAATGTCTTGTACTATCTGTAACATAAAATTGAGATTGAGAGGCAGCATCACCACCAACCTCGTACAACATACCATAGACCTTATCTACTGAATTTTCAAATGGTTTGTAAGTTATTTCATCTGCTTTCATGGTATGTTTTTGTGTAAGATTTTGAGCATCACGTAGCAAGCTATCCAAATTATTATCTACTGTTTTATAACTTAAATAAATCGTAGCTTTTAAAGAAGGGTATTTTACATCTAAACCTCTAACATTACCCGATGTTTTGACCTTAGAAACTGATGCTAATAAAGCATTTTTATCAAAAGAAAAAGGAAGTGATGAAGTTACTTTTTTATACTGGGCATCAGAATACTCTAAACGCAAGTAGCCTTTTGGTTTTGGTAACGGATCATTACCACAACCTAACATAAAGAGACTGATTATAGGTATTAATATACGTTTCATTTATTAGTGTTAAGCAAGGTAAGCTTAATTTGTTTTATGCGTTTGCGCTCTAAGGCTTCAATAGTAAAAACGTAATTTTTAAAATTTATTTTACTTCCAACTCTTGGGAAACCTCCTGATATTTCTAAAACAAAACCAGCTAATGTTTCTGCATCACCTTTTTTATTCTCAAAATCTTCAGCTTCATAATCCTCTAAGGAGATGATTTTATATACATCTTTTAGAGGTGTTTTACCTTCAAAGCTGTAATTGTTATCATCAAGTTTTGTGTAAATCAAATCCTCATCATCATATTCATCACTTATATCGCCAACAATTTCTTCAATAATATCTTCTAAAGATACCAAACCAGAAGTTCCACCATATTCATCAACAACTACAGCTAAGTGTACTTTTTTGGTTTGAAACTCTACCATTAAATCATCTAGCTTTTTATTTTCTGGTACAAAGAATGGCTCTCTTAGTAAAGAGGTCCAATCAAATTTTTTTTTGTTGAGATGCGGTAGAAGGTCTTTTACATATAGTACACCTTTAACATTATCTATACTTTCTTCATAAACCGGAATCCTAGAATAACCATTGTCTACTATTTCTTTTATGATAGTTTCAAAAGGAGTGTCAATATTCAGAGCAAACAGGTCCATACGAGGTCGCATAACTTGTTTGGTGTCTGTATTACCAAAAGAAACAATACCTTGTAATAATTTTTGTTCTTCTTGTGTGGTGTCCTCGTCATTAGTAAGTTCTAAAGCTTGGGATAATTGGTCTACACTAAGATTAGAGCGCTGTTTACCAAACCGTTCTTGTATTTTAAGCGTGGTGTAGCGCATAGGAAGACTTATTGGCGAAAATATAACATCCAAAACTTTTAAAGGTCTCGCCATAAAGGAAGCAAACTCTACACTGTTCCTACTTGCATAAATCTTAGGAATAATTTCACCAAACAATAAAATGAGAAATGTAGCTGTAACAACTTCTAACAAAAATCGCATTATTGTATTGGTAACATCCTTAAAGAGCGTTTCCCCAATATATGCGAAGAGTAAAACAATAGCAATATTTATAAAGTTGTTAGCAACAAGAATAGTCGCTAATAACTTTTTTGGCCGTTCTAACAATGAAGAAATTAATCGCATTGCAGAAGAGTTCTCTTCTATGCCTTTATTTATGTTAGATTTAGTTAAAGAAAAGAGTGCAACTTCGGCTCCCGAAATTAGAGCAGAGCAGGCTAGTAGTACAACAAGTAAAATTATACTAGTTATAAACGATGTATTGTTAACTAATAAATTTGAAAGTAAAACCGAGGGTTCTGGGTCCAAAATAAAATTAATTTAATTAAAATGGTAAATCGTCATCCTCTTCTGGAACAACACTGTTTTGAGCAGGTTGCTGAGGTTGAGATGGTTGTTGAGCAACAGGATTGGATGGTCCTTGTTGCTGTTCGTTTTTATTGGTTAAAAAGGTGAAGTCGGTACATTGTATCTCTGTAGAATAGCGCTCCATACCTTTGTCATCAGTCCATTTTCTGGTTTTAATACGTCCTTCTATATAAACTTTATCACCTTTACTTAAGTATTTTTCACAGATCTCGGCAGCCTTGTTTCTTACAACAATATTGTGCCACTCGGTATTTGATACACGCTCATTGGTGGTTTTGTTAGTATAGGTTTCGTTTGTTGCTAAAGGAAAACGACCAACACAGTTCTTATCATCGAAATAATGCATTTTTACTTCATCTCCTAAATGCCCAATAAGCATTACTTTATTCAATGTTCCTGACATATTAAAATGGTTTTAGCATACAAAGTTACTTAATTTGTAATCACTCATTTAAAATTAAGAAAAAAATGTGATTCTTGTGAGTATTAGAAATTAAAAGCTTCGATAAAGTCGCCAATTAATACAGGTACAGGATAATTTTTCAAATCCTTAATTGAGATAGTATTTTTTGACAGCTCTTCTGTTTCAATAATCCAGAATTTTGTGTGAAGATGTTGGTGTGATAATTTATGTATTTTATCTTTTTTATTATATAAGGAATAATCAAACTCTAGATTGTGTAAAACAGAATCCTCTATGTTCAGCAAATGAAATTCTTCAGGGGATAAACTCTTACTAGATTCTATTAGTGGAAATTGATATAAATTCTGCCAAATACCTTTTGAGGTTCTTTTCTCGAGTATAGTATACTTGCTTTTATCAATACACACCAAAAAATTAAAAAATCTATTCTTTACTTTCGTTTTTTTAAGTTTTACAGGTAATGAATCAATTAAATTTTTCTGAAGCGCAACACAACTTTCATTTAAAGGACAAACAATGCAATACGGGTTTTTTGGTTTACATTGTGTGGCGCCAAATTCCATAATAGCTTGGTTAAAGGTTGCTGGTTCATTTTTATCAATAAGCGAAGACGCTAGCTCTTTAAATTCCTTTATGCCTTTTGTTGAGTTTATTGGAGTATTGATGCCATAATAGCGCGATAGCACTCTGTAAACATTACCATCTACTACAGCTGTAACTTCGTTAAATGCTATTGATGCTATAGCACTGGCTGTGTAATCACCAACACCTTTAAGTTTTATTAAATCTTTGTAGTTATCCGGAAATTTACCATTAAGTTCATGAGCCACATATTTAGCGGTGGAATGTAGATTTCTTGCTCTAGAGTAATAGCCCAACCCTTGCCATAGTTTTAAAACATCTTGTTCGGATGCGTTTGCAAGGTCAAAAACAGTAGGGTATTGCCTAACAAAAGCATCATAATAAGGTAATCCTTGCTTAACTTGAGTTTGTTGTAAAATTATTTCCGAGAGCCAAATATGATATGGGTTTTCAGTGTTTCTCCAAGGTAGATCTCTTTTATTGTTTGAATACCAGTTAGTTAGTTTCTTTTTAAAATCCATTGAATTTTTAAATGCTAAGGCAAAATTAAATCTTTATTGCGTTAAATTTTAATTAATTACGCTTGAAATATTGAAATTAAATTACATATATTTGCATCCCTTAAGATTTATAGTAACCCTAAAACTAATAACAATGACAAAAGCCGATTTAGTAGCTAAGATATCTGATAAGTTAGGTATGGAGAAAGGTGACGTACAAGCTACAGTAGAAACTTTTATGGAAGAAGTAAAATCATCTCTAGAAAGTGGTGATAATGTATATTTAAGAGGTTTCGGAAGTTTTATTATTAAAACCAGAGCAGAAAAGACAGGTCGTAATATTTCTAAAAATACGACTATTAAAATTCCAGCTCACAACATACCAGCTTTTAAACCAGCTAAAGTATTTTTAGAAGGTGTAAAATCTAATGTTGAAGTTAACTAAAAACATTAAAAAAAATATTAATTTAAAAAAGCATTATTTATTATGCCAAGTGGTAAAAAAAGAAAAAGACACAAGGTAGCGACGCATAAGCGTAAAAAACGTAGACGCGCTAATCGTCACAAAAAGAAATAAGCTGGAAAAAAGTAGTTTTTAGACTACTTTTTTCAGTTTTAACAAGCGTTCTTTGATATAAAATTAGATGTATTTAATAGAGTACATCTTAATTTGTTTGGATTTTCCGATATTTTTATCGGAATCCTGTGTCAAATAATTTAGTAAAATCCATCTACCTCAATAAAGAGATAGATATAAATTAACATTATGAACAAAGAATTAATCGTAAGATCGAGTTCAGATATTGTTGATTTTGCCTTATTAAAAGATGGAAAACTTATTGAATTACATAAAGATGAAGAGGATAACAACTTTGCTGTAGGCGATATTTTTATTGCCAAAATCCGTAAAGTTATTCCAGGATTAAATGCAGCTTTCGTTAACGTAGGCTACGAAAAAGATGGATTTTTACACTATCATGATCTTGGACCAAAATTACCTTCACTTTTAAAATTCATTAAACGTGTAAGCACAGGAAAATTAAGAGATTACAGTCTCAAAGACTTTCCGTTTGAAAAAGATTTAGACAAAAATGGTAGTATAGCCAATGCGCTTAAATCTAATCAATCAATTTTAGTGCAAGTAGTAAAAGAACCAATTTCTACAAAAGGACCTCGCATTAGTTCAGAATTGTCTATTGCAGGTAGATACATTGTTTTGGTGCCTTTTTCTAATCGAATTTCAATTTCTCAAAAAATTGAATCTCAAGAAGAAAAAGATAGACTAAAACGATTAGTAAAAAGTATCACACCTAAAGGATTTGGTGTTATTATTCGTACTGTAGCAGAAGGCAAAAAAGTTGCCGAGCTAGATAGTGATTTACAGAATTTGCTGGCAAGATGGACAGCAATGTGTAAAAAGTTGTACAAAGCACATCACCCAACAAAAGTTTTAGGAGAAATGAATAAAGCATCTTCTATTCTTAGAGATATTTTTAATGATTCATTCTCTGGTATTGTTGTAGATGATGAAGAGTTGTACTTACAAGTAAAAGATTACGTGCAAAAAATTGCACCGAAAAAAGAGTCAATTGTAAAGTATTATAAAAACGGCATTCCAGTTTTTGAAAAATATGGCATAGAACGCCAAATAAAAACATCTTTTGGAAAAACCGTCTCTATGGCAAAGGGAGCTTATCTTGTAATAGAACATACCGAAGCTATGCATGTTATAGATGTAAATAGTGGTAATCGTTCTAACAAAGAAAAAAGCCAAGAAGACACAGCCTTAGAAGTAAATTTAATTTCTGCAACAGAAATTGCTCGTCAATTACGCCTCCGTGATATGGGAGGTATCATTGTGGTTGATTTTATAGATATGGGCAGAGCAGAAAACCGAAAACAACTTTACAATCATCTTCGTGAAGAGATGAAAGACGACAAAGCAAAACATAAAATATTACCGCCGAGTAAGTTTGGTTTAGTGCAAATTACCAGACAACGCGTTAGGCCAGAGCGTAATATTAAAACAAAAGAAGAAAATCCTGATCTCGTAGGTGGAGACGAAATAGAAGCACCAATTAAAGTGGTGCAACGTATTAAGCAAGACCTAGAAAGGATTATTAAAAAAGACTATAAAAAGATAACCTTGAATGCACATCCTTTTATAGCAGCCTTTTTAACCAAAGGCTATCCATCGGTACGTACAAAGTGGTTCTTTGAACACAAAAAATGGGTAAAAATCATACCCAGAGATGCTTACACTTATCTTGAATACCATTTTTTTGATAAAGATGGTAACAAAATCAAATAATATCTATTAGAAAAGCCCTTCCATAATTTGGAAGGGCTTTTTGTTTTTATAGCTTATAAAGAAATATTAAAAGTAAATTTAAAAGCAATATTATCTTCAAAATTAGGAAGATGATAAGCACCATAGCGATAGGCAAAACTCAATCCAAACCCAAGCAGAAGTTTATTGATTTCAAAGCCAGACTCAGAATAGAGATGATTCAGTCTATTAAAGGTTATTCCTTGGTGTCTATTGATGCTTTTCATGTCTCCGAGTGCGTATCTAGAAATAAGTACTAATTGCGGCTTAAAACGTTCTGAAATTTTAAAAGGTTTAAAGAAGTGTTTTAGCTGAAGGGTAGAGAACTTGTCACTAAAAAACTCATTAAAATACATGGTTTCAAAACTATTAAGACCAGCCACAGAAAAACGCTGTAGTATGGTTTCTTTAGTAATATTATTTGGATAGGCGTGATACAAATGTGTAAGAGGTGTCTCTCCACCTGCAATACCTGCTACAAGAGTAATATTTGTTTTAGAATCATTGCTATGCGTAAATTGCTGAATAGTCCTAAAATCTAACTTAGAGAAATTAAAATCACTACCAAAAACAGACTTAAAACCTTGAGTGACTTGTAATGTGAATTTAGGATAACCATCTTTGGTAACTATAATTTGATCTTCATTTAACTCAAATTTACTAAAAGGACTCCATTGTAAGCTAAATTTAGCTGTACTCAAGTCAAACGTATTATAAGACTTCCCACCTAATACAAAATTGTAGTTGTATGTAGGGTTAATTTTACTTGTTGAAAATTGTGTTTCAGATAAAAGGTGGTTAGATAATTTATGTTGCACACTTACTGATTTAGTGATGTGTCTATGAAACAAATTGATGTTTAGAAGTCTAGGCTCAAAAAAGGTGAAGAAGCGTTTGTCTGTTAAGAAAGTAGAGCTTCCCGTTTCCTTTAAGTCATCAGTATAGGACAAGTTAATCCACGTATTGTTGGCTTTATTAACTCTAAATCCTCCACCAATGCTATATTTATAGCGTTTGTCTTTAAAGCCATAAACGGCATAACCATTTACGCGGTAGCGTTCAGAAAAACGCTTGTTTGTAATACCTCCTAAACCTGTTCTAAAACCCTCATATTGATTAAACTTAACGAGGTATCTTAAATCTAAATCAAAGAAATTAACAGGTAAAAAACCGTTTCCAATATTCTTTAAGAATTCGGCTTTTTTTATAGAATCTCTAGCTATTTTGGCTGAATCACTTTCTTTGGAAATAGGATTTTGAGCCATGCAGAAGTTTGCAAGACAAAGAAAAAAAATAGCAAGAGTATGCTTAAGCATATAAATGGATTAATATGAAAAGCTTAATATAAAAACTTAGCTTTACCTGAAATTTGTTTCAGATAGTTTGCCTTACCAAAAAACTAAATCTAAAGCAAGATGACTTTAAACCGTCATAATTTCGTTTTCTTTTACATCAAGAATTTTATCTATTTTCTTAACGTAAGAATCGGTGAGTTCTTGTACATCAATTTCTGCATTTTTTTGTAGATCTTCAGAAACGTCAGCCTTTTTAATATCGTTCATAGCATCTTTACGCGCATTTCTAACACCTACTTTTGCATCTTCTGCTTCAGCCTTAGCTTGCTTTGCTAGATCCTTTCTACGTTCTTCTGTTAATGGTGGAACGTTGATAATGATAGTTTCTCCATTATTCATAGGATTAAAACCAAGATTCGCTAGCATTATACCACGCTCAATTTCTTGTAGCATGCTTTTTTCCCAAGGCTGAACAGAAATCGTTCTCCCGTCTGGTGTGTTAACATTGGCAACTTGGTTTAGTGGTGTCTGAGAACCGTAATAATCTACCATAACACTTCCTAACATGGCAGGACTTGCCTTACCTGCTCTAATGTTTACCAATTGCTTTTCTAAATGCTTGATAGCATTGTCCATTGCTTCTTTTGCAGAATCTATTATAAATTGAATGTCTTCGTCCATAATTTTAAAATTTTAATTGTGAGTTATCAAAAGTTAAGCCAAAACTAAAGGTTAACTTCCGTACCTATGGTCTCACCAGAAACTACTTTTAGTAAGTTTCCTTTTTTGTTCATATCAAAAACTATAATTGGTAATTTATTTTCTTGACTAAGCGTAAATGCTGTTGTATCCATAACCTTTAGCCCTTTTCTTAGAACATCATCAAAAGTAATATGATCAAATTTAACCGCAGAACTATCTTTTTCAGGGTCTGCAGTGTAAATACCATCAACACGTGTTCCTTTTAAAATAACATCAGCTTCAATCTCAATTGCTCTTAATACAGCTGCAGAATCTGTTGTAAAATACGGATTACCGGTTCCTCCACCAAAAATAACCACACGTCCTTTCTCTAAATGACGCATTGCTTTACGTCTTATAAATGGCTCTGCAACCTCATTGATTTTAATAGCTGTCTGTAGTCTGGTAGGAATATTAGCATCTTCTAAAGCACTTTGTAAGGCTAGTCCATTTATTACTGTAGCGAGCATTCCCATATGGTCTCCTTGTACACGGTCCATTCCATTACTTGCACCAGCAACTCCTCTAAATATGTTTCCACCACCAATAACAATGGCAACTTGTACACCCAAGTCGGTAATTGTTTTAATATCTTGTGCATATTCTGCTAAACGTTGTGGGTCTATACCGTATTGACGCTCTCCCATCAAGGCCTCGCCGGATAATTTAAGTAAAATTCTTTTGTATTTCATTACTTGATTTGAAAGTTGAACAAAGCTACATAATTATTAGCATCTGTAAAAGTGAAAAAAATACCAAAAAATAAATTTGATTTTCAATATAAAAATCTATATTTCAGACTCTATTTATCTTACTTAAACAAGGGTAGATAATTTAAAAACAAATTAATTATGAGAAAAAGGCTTTCACTTATATTAGTTTTAGGGCTATCACTTTTTAATTGTAGTAGCGACAATGATAGTTCGTCTGGAGAGCAGCTTTCAGATGATATTATTGTAGGGCGCTGGGAACTTACCCATCACGAAGCTCTGGGCATAACAATAAATGATACACCATGCCATCAGCAATCTTATATTGCTTGGAATTCAGATTTTACGGGTGAACGAGAAACATTTGCCGATAATGGTCAAGGTGGTCCATGTTTTTCAACTGGTGCAGGTGAAGGTACTTGGGAGATCATTTCTAATCCTGATCAAAATGAGAACTATAGGTTTATTGGAAGCGATGGTACGACAGTAGAAGAGGAAGTTGTTTTTATTGATGACAACACCATGTATATAGATTATGGTATTGTAGATTTTTATTATCAAAGAGTTGAATAAATTATTCTTCAACTTTTAAGAATATATAAATATAAAAGCCTTTCATTTTTGAAAGGCTTTTGGGTATTATAAGTTGTTTTGAATAACTAATTATCCAACTGAAGCACGTTTGAAACCAGTTACTTCAACATCACCAAATGTCTTAACGTATTCTGCAACAGTTTTCTTTTCGTCTTTAATGAATTTTTGGTCTAATAAACACTGCTCTTGGTCTAGAGTTGTATTATCAGAAATGAAACGCTCCATTTTACCTGGTAAGATTCTATCCCAAATTTGCTCTGGTTTACCTTCAGCTTTTAATTCAGCTTTAGCATCTTCCTCAGCTTGTGCTAAAACTTCAGGAGTTAATTGTGCCATAGAGATATATTTAGGTACATTCTTTAATGTTTTACCTAAACGAGCAAGCTCTTCATTGTCTTTTTCGATAACTGCGATACGAGCTTCAGTTTCTGAAGCTACATAAGCAGGATCAAAATCTTTATAAGATAAAGTTGTTGCTCCCATAGAAGCTACTTGCATTGCTAAGTCTTTAACTAAAGTTTCGGCATTATCAACTTTTGCAGATAAACCTACTAAAGCAGCAATTTTATTAATGTGAACGTATTGTCCAACAAATGGTGCGTCTAATTTTTCAAAAGCAGTGATGTCTAATTTTTCACCGATTACACCAGTTTGCTCGACTAATTTTTCAGCAACAGTCATACCACCAAAATCAGAAGCTAAGAAATCTTCTTTAGAGTCAAAGTTTAAAGCAGCTTCAGCAAGATCGTTAGCTAATTTCACGAAGTTTTCGTTTTTACCTACGAAATCAGTTTCGCAACCTAAAACGATAGCAACACCAGATGTGTTATCAGCATTTATTTTAGCAACAGCAGCACCTTCAGAAGAATCTCTGTCAGCTCTCTTTTCTGCGACTTTTTGTCCTTTTTTACGTAATACTTCAATGGCTTTATCAAAATCACCACCAGCTTCAACTAAAGCTTTTTTACAATCCATCATACCAGCACCAGTTGCTTGTCTTAGCTTGTTTACTTCTGCTGCTGTAATTTTTACAGTATTTTCCATAGTGTTTAATTTAAAAAAGTCGATTAATTAATGTTCTGCGAAGAAACGAATTAAACGACTTTTATATATTTTCTAAATGTTATTTTATTCTTCTTCTTGAGCTGCTACTGGAGCTTTCTCAGCTTTCTTAGTTTCAGCTTTTGCTTTAGTGTCTTTTTCAGCACGCTCAGCTTTTCTTTCGTTTAACCCATCTTGAATTGCAGATGAAACAATAGATAAAACTTTATTGATAGATTTTGAAGCGTCATCATTTGCTGGTATTAAATAGTCAACCTGACGTGGGTCAGAGTTGGTATCTACCATTGCAAAGATTGGGATGTTTAATTTTTGAGCTTCTTTAATAGCAATATGCTCTCTTAAAGTATCTACAACAAACAAAGCGCCTGGCAAACGTGTCATATCAGAGATAGAACCTAAGTTCTTTTCTAATTTAGCACGTTGACGGTCTATTTGTAATTTCTCTCTTTTTGATAATGACTCAAAAGTACCGTCTTTTTTCATGCGATCAATTGAAGACATTTTCTTAACAGCTTTACGAATCGTTACAAAGTTTGTAAGCATCCCACCTGGCCAACGCTCTGTGATGTAAGGTTGGTTTACAGATCCAGCTTTCTCAGCTACAATATCTTTAGCTTGTTTTTTAGTAGCTACAAATAAGATTTTTTTACCTGATGCAGCAATTTTACTTAATGCAGCACAAGTTTCTTCAATCTTAGCAGCTGTTTTGTAAAGATTAATAATGTGAATTCCGTTACGCTCCATGTAGATATAAGGAGCCATGTTTGGATTCCACTTACGTGTTAGGTGACCGAAATGTACACCTGCGTCTAGTAGTTCTTTTACTTCTACTTTTTCCATTTTTGTAATAGTTTACGTTCTGTTGAATTAGCAATGATTAAGTGGTTTTTATTTGCCTTAATCATTTAGATGCTAAACTAAATCCTGACCGTGAAGTCATGGACAACAATAACTGGTTTATAATATGCTGCACTATACAGCGGTTTTCAATAAAATAAAATAATCCAGAACTTGAAAAGTCAAGTTCTGAATTAAGTGTTGTTGGATATTAACGTTTAGAGAACTGGAATTTCTTACGCGCTTTCTTCTGACCGAATTTCTTACGCTCTACCATTCTTGGATCTCTTGTTAATAGACCTTCTGGCTTTAATATTGCTCTGTTTTCAGGATCTAACTCGCACACTGCACGAGATAATCCTAAACGTATAGCTTCCGCCTGGCCGGTGATACCACCTCCATATACGTTAACAGTAATATCAAAGTTGCCATCATTGTTAGTCATAGCTAAAGGTTGGTTTACTTTATACTGTAAAGTTGCAGTAGTAAAATAATCCGCCATGTCTTTTTTGTTCACCGTAATGTTTCCTTTTCCTGGGGCAACATATACACGGGCAACAGCCGTCTTTCTACGGCCAATTTTGTGAATTACTTCCATTAGTTAAATTCGTTTAAATTAATTGTTTTTGGCTTTTGAGCTTCATGAGCGTGCTCAGCACCAGCAACAACAGTTAAGTTACGGAATAATTGTGCTCCTAATTTGTTTTTAGGCAACATTCCTTTTACTGACTTTTCTACTAATCTGGTTGGGTCTTTCTCAAACATTTCAGTAGCAGTCAAGCTTCTTTGACCACCTGGATAACCTGTGTGACGGATATAACTTTTATCTGTCCACTTGTTACCAGTTAAGTTGATTTTCTCTGCGTTTACAACGATTACATTGTCACCGCAATCAACGTGTGGCGTAAAGTTAGGCTTGTGCTTACCTCTTAGAAGTACTGCTACTTTTGAAGCTAAGCGACCTAAAGTTTGTCCTTCAGCATCAACTAAAACCCACTCCTTATTAACGGTAGCTTTGTTAGCAGAAACTGTTTTGTAGCTTAATGTATCCACACTAATTTGATTTATTATTGCACCAAAGGGTACAAAAGATTAAACATTCCTCTTCCGAAAAAGAGTTTGCAAATCTACGACAAACAATTGGATTGGCAAACCATGAAATGGTTTTTTTTGAACTGAAAATCAGTAATGTTAGGATGGATGTAAAAATCCAATTAATCTATAGGTACAACTAAGACAGGAATATTGGTTTTTTTAATTAAACCTTCAGAAACACTTCCAAATAATGCTTTGTAAATAAAGCCATGTATCTCATGACCAATTATGATGAGATCTATATTTAATTTTTCTGCTTTTTTTAGTATAGTTTCTACCGTACTGCCTTGAATTAATAAAGCTTCGCATTTAATGCTTTCTCTTGTTAGTTCGTTGGCAAAATCCTGAAGTTTCTGATGTTCTTCACGTAGTTGGTTGGCTCTATTGTCTCTAACCGATTGTGGTCCAGCATCAAAACCTACATAATCAGGGTCAGGTGATGCAACATGTATCAACCAAACTTTAGAATTAAATTTTTTACTTATTTCTAGAGTTTTGTCAACAAGTATTGTTTCTCCACCATTAAAGTCTAATGAAAGTAAAATATTTTTCATGGCAATTAATAAATTAACATATAAACACAATATTATGTTTTATAAGTTAAGAAATATTATTGTTGAAACTAATGAGAAGTATCAGTTTTTAGTAGCTCTAGTTAATCTATCATTAATGGATTTCCCTAAACCATAATCTGGTAGTTGTTCTGCAATAATAATATCTAGTTGTTGTTGATCTAATTGATGCAAAGCATCATATAATTTTGAAGCCGCTTCTTCTAGATTTTTTCCTTCGGATAGTACAATTTTAAAATGAATAGCATCATCATTCAAAATGTCATTATAAGTTAGAAGACCAATTTTTAAACCTTTATGAGTTTCAACAGCTTCAGCAATATTTGTGGTGAGAATTGTTTTCGTTTTAGGTGCATAATGACGCTCTAACATACCTGGAGCCTCAGGTGCTACTTCTTTTTGACTTTGACTACGCTTAGCCGAACTGTTTTTAATTTCGATTTTTCCAACTACGGTTTCAATAGCTTCAATAGACGTAGATCCAAGTCTATATATAATAGGCTCACCGTTTTTAAAACCAATAATTGTCGATTCAATACCGCTTTTACAAGGTCCACCATCTAAAACCATTTGAATCTTATCCTTAAAATAACTTTCAACATGCTCAGCCTTTGTTGGGCTAATTCTATTAAACGGATTAGCACTTGGAGCAGCAAGTGGAAAATCTAATTTGCTTAAAAGGTCTAAAGTAAGAGGATGATTCGGAATCCTAACAGCAACTGTGTCTTTTCCGCCAGTAATTAAATCTGGTATTACGGATTTCTTTTTTAAAACCAAAGTTATCGGTCCTGGCCAAAAGGCTTCAGCTAATAGTTTTGCTTTTTCAGGAATCGCTTCAACAATAGTTTCCAGATAATCGATATTAGGAATATGTACAATCAACGGATTAAAAAACGGACGTTCTTTAGTTTCAAAAATAGCTTTTACCGCTTTTTCAGAAAAGATATTGCCAGCCAAGCCATAAACCGTTTCAGTTGGTATAGCAACAAGCTCTTCATTGTTAAGAAGTTCTACGGCTTTTAATAAATCTGTTGATATGATGCTCATAATGTCTTCCAAGATGCAAAATTACTTCAAAAAAGAGAATCTATCGTAAGGTACCAATGGAATTCTATTCACTTATTAACTATATTTAAAACGAACGAATACATTTTCTATTTACCTTTGTGCCGTTATGCAAGAAGAATTAAGACTTTCTAGTTGGTTACCTACCACAAATAAAGAGGTGAAAATTCGCGGATGGGAATACTTAGATGTTATCCTATTTAGCGGAGATGCTTATGTAGATCATCCAACCTTTGGACCTGCAGTAATCGGACGTTTGCTAGAAAGTATGGGTTTACGTGTTGCTATCGTACCACAACCTAATGTTAACGATAATCTTCAGGATTTTGTTAAGTTAGGCAAGCCACGTTTATTCTTCGGTGTTACAGGTGGTTGTATGGATCCAATGATTAGCAACTACAATGCCAACAAAAAGCGTCGCGATAAAGATGCCTACACACCAAATGGCGAAATTGGTTTTAGACCAGATTATGCATCTACGGTTTACAGTAAAATTTTAAAAGAAAAATGGCCAGACACACCAATTTTAATTGGTGGTATTGAAGGTTCATTACGTCGTGTAACACATTACGATTATTGGAGCGACCAATTAATGCCAACCATTCTAGAAACCTCTAAAGCAGACATGTTGGTGTACGGAATGGGCGAACAACCACTTCGTGAAATTGTCCGTTTACTAGAACGTGGTGTACCTTTTAATAGTATAAATACAGTTAACCAAACAGCGATTCTTATTAATGATGAAAAGGATATCCCAAAAAACAAGAATTGGGAAGATGTTGAAATCGCGTCGCACGAAACCTGTTTAAAAGATAAAAAGGCTTACGCATCTAACTTTAAAGTGATTGAGCAAGAGTCGAATAAATTGGCTGCAAGGCGAATTTTTCAGCGTGTAGGTGATAAGATGCTGATGATAAATCCGCCTTACCCTACAATGACAGAAGCTGAGATTGATGCCTCTTTCGATTTGCCTTACACGCGTTTACCGCATCCAAAATACAATAAGCGCGGACCTATTCCTGCTTACGAGATGATAAAAACGTCTATAAATATTCATCGTGGTTGTTTTGGTGGATGTAGTTTTTGTACCATTTCGGCGCATCAAGGAAAATTCATAGCAAGTCGTAGTAAAGAGTCCATATTAAGAGAAGTTGATAAAGTGGCGAATATGCCAGACTTTAAAGGTTATTTAAGTGATATTGGCGGACCAAGTGCAAACATGTACCAAATGAAAGGTAAAGTACAATCCATTTGCGATAAATGTGTCGCACCGAGTTGTATTTCGCCAGTAATTTGTAGTAATTTAGATACGTCTCATAAACCTTTAACCGAATTATATAAAGCGGTTGATAGTCATCCGAAGGTTAAAAAATCATTTATCGGCTCTGGAATTAGACACGATATGTTGGTGCCAGAATTCAATAGAAACGCCGATCCAAAAGAGTTAGACGATTATACCGAAGAAGTGATGACTAAGCATGTTTCTGGACGACTAAAAGTTGCGCCAGAACATACTAGCGATCCAGTATTGAAGTTAATGCGAAAACCATCGTTTAGTTACTTCCATAAGTTTAAAGAACGTTTTGACAAAATCAATATCAAGAATAAACTTAACTTACAATTAATTCCGTATTTCATCTCAAATCATCCAGCTTGCGAAGTTGAAGATATGGCAAACCTTGCAGCCGAAACTAAAGATATGGGCTTTCAACTAGAGCAAGTACAAGGTTTTACGCCAACACCAATGACGGTAGCAACGGTGATTTATTACAGTGGTTACCATCCATATACGCTTAAAAAAGTAAATACGCCAAAAACCAGAAAGGAAAAAGACGAACAACACCGTTTTTTCTTTTGGTATAAAGATGAAAACAAAGCTTGGATTAAAAACACGCTTAATAAATTAGGAAGACAAGATTTACTTGACGTTTTATTGCCTAAAAAGGACGAAAAGTGGCGTAAAAATAAGCCAGGAAAAACTAAAAACACCTTTAATGATGCTGTGCCTTTTAACCAGCGAAAAAATAAGGCTAAATTCCGAAGTAAAAAGAAGAAACGCTAACTCATAAATTTAAGATTACTTAACAATAGCTGTTAAGTCTAGGTTAATCCATGCTCTTTTTTTGGTTTTGGTTGATATATCTGTTAGTTTGAATGAACTATTATTAACCCAAAAAATCACAAATGATAATGGAAAATTTAGAAAAAAAGACCGTTGCAATTTTAGCAACCGATGGCTTTGAAGAAAGTGAATTAAGAGAACCTAAAAAAGCGTTAGAAGAGGCAGGAGCAGATGTGCATATTGTGTCTTTAAAAACTGGCGAAATCAAAGGTTGGAATAACGGAAATTGGAGTAATGCTTACAAAGTAGATAAAACTCTAGACGAAGTATCGCAGAGTAGTTACGATGCTTTAATGCTACCAGGAGGCGTAATTAATCCTGATATTTTAAGACGAAATGATAAGGCTGTAGGCTTTGTAAAATCGTTTTTTGAAAATAAGAAACCTGTTGCAGCAATTTGTCATGCACCATGGTTGTTAGCTGAAGCAGATGTTTTAAAAGGACGAAAAGTGACATCGTACAATTCTATCAAAACCGATATTGAAAATGCAGGAGCGCATTGGTTAGATGAAGAAGTTGTTGTAGACGAAGGTTTAATAACAAGTCGTTCACCAGAGGATTTACCAGCATTTAATGCTAAGTTAGTAGAAGAAGTCTATGAAGGTAAGCACGAAATGCAAACCGCATAATAGATATAATATATTAAAATGAAAAAGCAGGATTTAATCCTGCTTTTTTTATGTCTAATGCGCTTCTAACCAATTGTCTCCAAGACCAATTTCAACATCTAATGGTACCGAAAGTTTAAAGGCATTTTCCATTTCAGTTTTAATCAATTTTGAAACCTCATCTAGTTCTGGTTTGTAGACATCAAATACCAATTCATCATGGACTTGTAAAAGCATTTTGGTTTTGTAATTACCAGCTTCTAATTTCTCATAAATGTTAATCATTGCTAGTTTAATGATGTCTGCAGCACTACCTTGAATTGGTGCATTAACCGCATTACGTTCTGCTGCACCACGAACAACTGCATTTCTAGAATTAATGTCTTTTAAATATCTACGTCTGCCTAAAACCGTTTGCACATAACCATGATCACGAGCAAAATCTACTTGTTTACTGATGTAGTTTTTTAGTTTTGGATAGGTTTCATAATAGGTATCGATTAGCTCTTTAGCTTCGCTACGTGATAAATCGGTTTGGTTACTTAAACCAAATGCGGAAACACCATAAATTATCCCGAAATTCACCGTTTTTGCATTGCTACGTTGTTCGCGTGTTACGTCTTCAATAGCAACATTAAATACTTTTGAAGCGGTTGATGCGTGAATATCTTCACCATGTTTAAAGGCTTCAATCATGGTTTCTTCTTCGCTTAACGCTGCGATGATACGTAATTCAATTTGAGAATAATCGGCAGCTAATAAGGTGTAGTCTTCGTTACGAGGCACGAATGCTTTTCGTACTTGTCTTCCACGTTCTGTACGAATAGGAATGTTCTGTAAATTAGGATTATTACTACTTAAACGACCTGTAGCTGCAACGGTTTGCATATAATCGGTATGTACGCGACCTGTAGCTTCTTCAACCTGAAGTGGTAAGGCATCTACATAGGTGCTTTTTAGTTTGGATAAACCTCTAAATTCTAGAATGTTTCTGATGATTTCATGGTCTTTTGCCAAGTAACTCAACACGTCTTCTGCGGTAGAATATTGCCCAGTTTTGGTCTTTTTTGGCTTGTCTACCAATTTCATTTTTTCAAATAAAATAACACCTAATTGCTTTGGTGATGCAATGTTGAATTCTTCGCCAGCAGCTTCGTAAATGCTTTTTTCTAGGTTAGCAATGTCACTATTTAATTGCTCTGATAAGCTGTTTAAAAAGTCTTTGTCAAGGTTGATACCTTCCAATTCCATTGCGGCTAAAACACGTAGTAACGGAATTTCAATCTCATCAAACAATTTTTGTGTGTTGGCTTCGCCTAATTCTTTTTCAAAATGTTCTTTAAGTTGAAGTGTGATATCAGCATCTTCAACAGCATATTCGGTTTGTTTATCTAAAGGAACATCGCGCATTGATAACTGATTTTTACCTTTTTTGCCAATCAAAGTTTCAATGGAAATAGGCGAGTAGTTTAGATATGTTTCTGATAGTACATCCATGTTGTGACGCATGTCTGGATTAATTAAATAGTGCGCTAACATTGTGTCGAATAAAGGTCCTTTGACTTCAATGTTATATTTGGCTAAAACCTTGATGTCGTATTTTAAATTCTGACCAATTTTCTGAATGTTATCAGCTTCAAAAAACGGACGTAATTCTTCGATTAATTCTTGTGCTTCATCTTTATTTTCAGGAAAAGGTAAGTAGAAACCTTTACCAGTTTCCCAAGAAAATGCAATACCAACCAATTCTGCGGTTAACGGATTCAAACCAGTCGTTTCGGTATCAAAACACACTGAAGTTTGATTGAGCAGGTTTTTTACAAACAGTTTTGTTGCCATTCCGCTTGCAACACTTTGGTAAAAGTGGCTTGTGTTTTCGGCTGTATTCCTAACAAATTGATTGTTTTGGGAATTGTCATCTTGGTTACTGAGCGAAGTCGAAGTACCAAATAATGAGAATTGTCCTGCGCCAGCAGATGCTTTTTCTTTAGTTGTTTGAGACTTCTCGACAGAGCCTGTACTGAGCGTAGTCGAAGTGCTTGAAGAGACATTTTGATTAGTCGTTGTAGTTGAATTATCGCTTTCTGAGGTAAACGTTTTAAGGAAATTATCAGTAAGACGTCTAAACTCTAATTCTTGAAAAATTTCTTTTACTTTTTCAACATCTGGATGATCTAATTCGAAATCTTTAGCATTGAATTCCACCGGAACATCAAGCATAATTCGCGCTAATTCTTTTGAAAGTCGACCTAATTCGGCATTAGCTTCAACCTTTTCTTTCATCTTACCTTTTAGTTGGTCAGTATTGGCTAAAAGTCCTTCCATACTACCAAATTGCTTAATGAATTTTTTAGCGGTTTTTTCGCCAACGCCAGGTAGACCAGGAATGTTATCACTAGAGTCGCCCATCATCCCTAAAAAGTCAATAACTTGTTCTGGTCTTTCGACTTCAAATTTTTTCTGAACTTCTGGAATTCCCCAAGTTTCATATCCACCACCAAACGATTTTGGACGATACATAAAAATATTTTCGGTAACTAATTGTGCAAAATCCTTATCTGGCGTAACCATATAGGTTTTGTAACCTTCTTTTTCCGCTTGACGGGAAAGTGTACCAATAACATCATCTGCCTCAAAACCTTCTTTAACCATAATTGGAATATGCATAGCTTCCAGAATGTTACAAATATGTGGGATTGCAGTGCGAATGCCTTCAGGTGTCTCGTCACGATTAGCTTTGTAAGCTTCGTACATTTCTACACGATCTACACTTCCGCCTTTATCAAAACATACCGCTAAATGGTCTGGTCTTTCGCGTTTGATGACATCTAAAAGTGAGTTCATAAAACCCATAATAGCTGAAGTATCTTCGCCTTTAGAGTTTATTCTTGGGTTTTTTATAAAGGCATAATACCCACGAAAAATAAGCGCGTAAGCATCGACTAAAAAGAGACGTTTTTGTTCTGACATTTTGAAGAATTTTGAAGTCTATAAAACTACAAAACTTAAGCCTTGAAATGAAACAATACAAAATGAAAATGTGAATAAATTTATAAGTTTCCTACGTTGGCAAGAATGCAAAAAGAAAGCCGATCCCTACTTCGGCTTTCTTTATTTTAACTGTCAGTGCTATTGTTTTTACAGACAGTTCTGACTAAGTATTTGCCTAGCCAGGCTTAAAAAATAATTGAAGACATTCAATCATATGGTTTAGGTCTTTTTCATTGGAAAGACCTATTTGTTTACTATAATCTTTTTAGAATATTTCTTCTCATTGGAATGTACTATTATAATATAAGTTCCGTTGGTCAATTCACTAATTGAGAAGGTTTTTAATTCCTTTATATTCAGTATTCTTTTGCCAGTAATATCATATATTTCTGCGGCATCTATGGTTAATGGAGTCTCTATGGAGATATAATCTGAAGCTGGATTTGGATACACCTTTATATCATTATCATTAAACGAAATTTCAGAGACGCTTAAAGTCTCAAATGATAAATTCTCCTGTCCAGGAACAATGCCACCAAAATAATCCTGGGTGCTGGTATTATCGATGTTGGCATTTAAAAAACTATTTGTTACACCACCTAGACCAATGCTTATAGGATCATTATTGTCTAAGAACTCCAGTAACCCTGAGGCAGGTGGATTAACTATTTCAAAACTAATCAAGTTAAAAGGTGTTCCTGAAGTGTGCGATAAAATCGTTTGACCAGGTGCTAAATTGAATACGAATATATCTTTTGTGCCGTCTCCAAGTGAAAGATTATTTAATTGAGCGGCTGTTATCTTATTAACTGTCCAAGTTCTGCCATTAAAATCAGTTAGATTAGAAATGGAAGTGTTTCCTGTTGGTAGTATTAGTGAAAAACCAATATCTGAAATATCAGCATCATTTACGTCAAAGTTGGTTGTAGCCTGAATTAATGCAGAATTCCCGCCATTTGGTACTATGCCAAAGCCATAATTCTGAGCGTTTAGGCTATTAAAAAGTAGAATTAAAAGAATGTATATAAAGTTTCTCATGATTATTAATTATTTGGTATTTGCTCTATTATTGTAAAAGTTGATAGACCCAATACGTTGTTAGGATGGGACAGTACATTATCCTTTATAAGGTTGGTGTCATTCTGTGCTCCAGAAAAACGAACTGTACCATTTAAGTCAACGTCTTCGTTGAGATAACCAGATGAGGAAAAGGTTAATAATCCTAAAATATTAAATGGATCGCTCAGTATTCTGTCCTTAATTCTGTTGCTGTCATTATTAGCACCAGAAAATTTGCTGCTTCCATTACCATTAACATCACCATACCAAAGCGCCATTTTACCATTACCAAGTTGTACCCTTGCGTTACTGCCAAAAGTGTTAAAGCCATTATTTTGAAAATTGGCATTTCTGGTCACCTGAGATAAGGACGTGCTATTTGCTGTCATAACACCTAAATGATTGCGATGTTTTACTGTCACATAATAGTCTCCCGGTTCATATGGAATGACCAGTGGTGAAACACCATCTATATCTACGACATCTCCATCGCGTTGTAGTAAGGCCGATTTTGAGGTAACTATAGTGCTGGCATTGTTACTCTGTCTTAGCTCTACAAAGATCCAATCTACAATATCATCTGTTGTAGAACCAGTTCCATCAGTGCCACCAGTGTTAAATACGGAAGCTTCACAAGAAATGCCATCTCCATAAGGAGAAGTGGTAGGTAAAAGATTATTGAGTCTTAGGTCATCTCGCATTAAGTTGTTTTCACCTTCATTAGGATTTAATGCTGCTCCTTGCAGTATAACTTTAATCGCCAACTTTATCCTAGGAAAATCATCAAGAACTATCGGATCTGCAGTAAGTGTTGCAAAACCATCACCAGATCCACCTTTAAAAAGCGCTCCCAAATCCGTATTTGTTAGGGTTGTTATATCAATAACATTATACGCAAAACCGTCACCAGACCCACCTTGATACAAAATTGCTAAATCTGTGTTGGTAAGTGTTGTGACATCAATACTGTTATGTGTAAAGCCATCACCTGAACCACCTTGGTAGAGCACAGATAAATCCGTATTGTTTAGCGTTGTTATGTCAAGCGTCTCAAAAGCAAAACCGTCTTCTGAGCCTCCTCGGTATAATACACTAAGCTCTGTGTTAGTTAAAGTAGTTATAGGTATACTTCCTAAGGCAAAACCATCTCCTGATCCACCTTGGTAGGGTTGTGTTTGTCCGAATATAAAACTTACCATCAATCCAAATATGATTTGTATAATTTTAGGTCTCATTGTCATTATTTTTATTAGTCATCAACACCACGGACACCTCTGCCACCCATTTCTTTTAGAAAATTTGTTAATGAAATTCCTGTACCAGAATATGTTCTATCTCCTACTTTTAATAATTCGGAATTACTATTCCAACCACCACCTTTAAAATGAGAATTAAGACCAAAATTATATAGTGTTGTTGTGACAGTTGTACCCTGATAATTACCGGTGAAGTTTCTGCTATTACTAGTTCCGATCCCAACAACAGGTTCCATTAGATTTCCTGAAAGTTCCATGATACCATAATAACTGGCACCTGCATTTTCGCGTGTTCCGTTGGTCATGTCATTGCTGGACCCAGAAAAAATACCACATCGCAATGGCCTTGGAACGTTAGTACTGGTTAGGTTATAAGCTGCTCTTCCTTCATTTGTTGCCGGAAGAACATCTATTTGTTCAATATTTGAGGCAGGAAAAGCAATTGGATATGCGGTTGTTGATATATTAGTATTGCCCCACGCGTAAGCCTCTGGTGAGGGTAAGCCAGGACCTCTAGATGCTTTTTCAAATTCAAATTCTGTCATTGGTCTCAAGCCTGCCCAGCCTAAATATCGATTTAATGTACTACCGTTTATAAAACTACAAGCTCTGTCTGGAGTAGTAGTGGTGGCTTCGGCACCTTCTCCCAACCATGACACGGTGTTGCCATCTACTTCATCATCACTGTTTTTACCTGTACTACCAGTAATGTCTACTAAAGACTGAAAATTTGCATCCACGGTGTTAAAAAACTCTACGTATTGCTGTTCTGAAATTTCATACTTCATACAATAAAAAGCATTGTAACCTTTTGGGAATTCAGCTGGAATCGGACCTTGTTGGTCTCCTCCATATGAGCCTGAGTCATAATACAAATTATTAATTCCAGTCCCGATAATAATTTCATTTTCATTTTCAATAAGGTAGGGTGTGTTAAATGAATTTCCTTTTTTAAGTTGATTTGTTTCATTACCTCCGCCTCCTACATAAAATGCTCCTTCTGGCACATATACCATTTCTATAGCGAATACTTTTACTTCAATTGTGTCATTTATATCAATACCATCTGCATTTAGATCCCAACCAAGGTTGACATTAAACGCATTACTAACTCCAACTGTTGAAACATCTGATCGATATATAAATACTCCCTTATTATCGCTACTGGCGTCTATTATATAATCAGGATGAATTTCGTTATTTGATGGACTAACAGTTACATGCTGCCAAGGACCACTATTGGCTCTGTATTTGGCAAAGACCCAAGCTGCATCCCAATTACTTGGGCCAGCATCTATACGCCATGAATTATACCAGAAGATGTCGAATTGGATGTTAACCCAACCTTCAGATTCATTAAAATTTTCAAGACTCACATTATTAATAGTGATACCGTTGGCCCATACCATACCTAGTTGTAATAGGCCAATTATTAAAAGTGTAATTTTTTTCATTTTTATAGTGTGTTTTAATTGGGTTATCTTATTCGTTCTACCTCAAAATATGTTTTTGAAGGATTTTGGTCTATAAGTACACCACTTATTGTACTGTACATGTATATTTCTACATATTCCAAAGCATCTAGTTGTACTATGCAATTAATTGTTCTATGTAGTATGCCATCTGGCGCATCGTACACATGTGTAAAGGTGTTTTCTTTTATCAAAGTTCCATTTTTATATACAGCTATACCATAGTTACCCGTAAAATAGTTTGAATTGGTAGTGTAGGTTGCATTAATACGATAATAACCGTCATTTGTGGCTCTAAACCTGTTATTTGCTGTTATATATTCACCTTGTGTATCTACGACAATAGTGCTGAATGCCATTTTTTCATAACCTGTTCCACCATGGATGTAAAGCCCAGGCAATGTGGATACTGCTAATGAGAAATTATTAACATTAAAGCTAAGATTATCTAGGTTAACTATTTGAACAGGTACACCATCATCTTCTAAGGAAATTCCTAAGTTATTACCGACTAATCCAAAAGTATCTACTTGCTGATTGTCTGTATTAACGGCAGCATCTTGAAAAGTTAGATTACCAGCACCATCTGTAGTCATCACTTGGCCGTTAGTGCCATCTATTGTTGGAAATGTATAACCTGTTGTAGAAGGGTTTCCTATTTGGAGCTCACTATCAATACGTGTATTACCGCCAACGTGTAAAAGAGTTTGAGGATTACTTAAGCCAATTCCCATTCTGTCTAAACTTGCATCCACAAATAACATGTATGGTTCTGTGTCACTTTCAACACGCAAATCAGATGTAGGGAATCCATAATCATTAAAAATGACATTCCGCTCAGCTCTAAAACCGTCATTCGCGAATAACTCTCCTCCATGAAAATATCCAGATAATCCTGTACCGTAGGCCCAGCCTTCTATGGCTGTTCCTGATCCTTGACTTTGCCCAACAAGGGCTTCTCCATTATCGTATGAGCTAAAAAATCCACCAATAGCGTCGGTTCCGTAGGCCGTTCCATGTACAGCGACATTATTGGAAAGATACCCACTGAAGTAAGTGTTTCCCGTTTGAAATCGAGCGGCACGACCTGCTGAGTTAATTACACTTAAAGTATAATTACTATTTAAACCTGATCCAGTGAGATAAGTACCTAGATTACTTCCTGAGTCAACATAAAGTTTATAACCATAAGAATTAATCCTACCAATAGCTATATTGCCTAGAGTGTACATGTCATCATTAATTGTGTTTGGCAACGAACTTGTTATTTGAGTAAGCCAATCGGAATCTTTAGCAGTAATAGAAATCCACGATGTTGTGCTATTGTCCCAATAATAAAAGCCCTTTCCAGATAATGATGTGCCAGTATAAAATACCATCATGCCGTCTTGGTCTGCTGTCGGGTTTACTGTTGGGAAATTATTTACCCTTGGTATCAAAATACCGTCTTCATTACTTGGTGTTGCCGTACTTGAAGCAGAAATATCCAGTCTGGCTTGAGGATCTGTATTACCAACACCAACTTGGGAAAAGATAAAGATTGAAAAGCATAGCAAAGCTAAAGTTGTAATTGTCTTCATAACAGTAGGGTGTTAAAATTGTGTGATTAGAGTTTAACCTCTACATCAAAAGTGTTTCGTACATCTCTAATTATTTTATTTACATAGTATAGAATACCAAGTAAAATTTCGCTGCCTCCTAAGATAAAAGGGTTAATACTTCCAAATAATTGAATGGATACATGACCAGCCAAAAAACTAGAATTGATGATTAAAAGTGACACAAGAAATGTAGAGGTTTTCATCTCACAACGATTTAATAATTAATAGCTCTTCAAAACTAGCATTGAACCCTAAAAATCGTCTTGATTATTCTTTCAAAAGCATGGAGTATTTTGTCAAAATGAAGAAAAATGAGAAGAATCAATTGTTTTATTTTTTGTTAAATAACAGAAAATAAATTAGTTACGATATTCGGTTGGGCTTTGTCCAAATTCTTCTTTAAATGTCTTACTAAACCAGTTTGGATCGTTAAATCCAACCGCATAGGCAATTTCCGAAACCGATAAATCATTGTTTTTAAGCATGTCTTTGCCTTTCTTTAAACGCACCTTCCTTATAAAAACAGCTGTACTGGTATTAGAAATCGCTTTTAGTTTTCTGTAGAGTTGTGAATCACTCATTGCTAAGAAACTAGCTAGTTCGGTTGCGCCAAAATTTGAATCTTCAATATGTTGGTGAATAGCATCGACAACTGTATTTAAAAAGACCAGTTTTTTATCCAAAGGTTTTGGTTGTTCTTCTTTTTGTTCTACAATGGAATTTACTGTATATCGTTCTTGTAACTGTTTTCGTTTAGAAATAAGCATTTGCATGCGCAGTTGTAATTCCTTTTTTTGGAACGGCTTTGTTAAATAAGCATCTGCACCACTGGTTATGCCTTCCAACCGATCTTCTTGCATCGCTTTAGAGGTAAGCATAATGATTGGGATATGATTGGTATTATCGTCTGCTTGTAGTTTTTGCGTTAACTCGAAACCATCCATAATAGGCATCATTACGTCAGTAACCACAATATCTGGGATGTTTTGTTTGGCAAGTTCTAAACCCTCTTTTCCATTTTTGGCAAAGGTGACCTTGTAGTTTGGCTTTAAACACGATGCAATGTAGCGAGCCATATCAGTATTATCTTCTACGATGAGTACAGCATTAGCGTCTTCATCTGAAATAACATCATCAATCTGAGGAACTATGGTACCAATACTCATTTGGCGTTCGTCTTGGTCTACAGATCTTGCTACAGCAGTATTTGTTATTGGCAAAGTAATGGTAAAGCTGGTGCCTTTATTAACTATTGAAGCTACTTTAATTTTACCGTTAAATAATTCTACCAATTCTTTGGTAAGAGCTAATCCAATACCTGTTCCTTGAGAGACTTTATGTACAGTACTTTCAGCTTGGTAAAAGCGATCAAAGATAAAAGGCAATTGAGATTCTTCAATGCCATAACCTTGGTCAGTAACCTCGATTTGTAAGATTGTAGCTTCTTTTTTGGTAAGTCTAATATTCAATTCAGAACGTTGAGGCGAAAACTTAATACCATTAGAAATGAGGTTTGTCATTATTTGCCGAATTTTTTCAGCATCAAAATCCATTATGATTTGATTTGGCTCAGATGAAAATTTTATAGAAATGCCCTTGTCAGCAGCAATACTTTTAAAGCTATAAACTATATGAGATACAAATGCAACAACATCATTCTGAATAAGATTAACGTTAAGTTGCCCTTTTTCAAGCTTAGCTAAGTCGAGCATTTGGTTTACCAAATCTAACAGGCTGTTACTATTTTGCTCTATGGTTTCTAGTGATGTACTTACCTCATCTTTTGTGTTGAAACGCTCTTTTAAGTTGCTTAGATATCCTAAAATAATGGTGAGCGGTGTTCTAAACTCGTGAGTGATATTGGTGATGAAGCGCGATTTTAAGTCATCTAAATCTTGTAAACGTTTAGATTCTTGCCCGGCAATTTGTCGTTGCAGACTAATTTTATAAAATGCATAAACAATACCTAAAAATAAAAGCAAATAGGATAAATATGCTAAATTACTTTTGTACCAAGGTGGCGTTACGCTTATTTTTAATTCTAAAGGTGGTTTTTTCCAAAGGTCATTACGTGATTTTCCTTGAATTTGAAGGGTATAGGATTTAGAAGATAGGTTTAATAACTGAATGTTGTTTTTGCTTCCCAGATTATTCCAGTCAGTATCATCAGGGAGCAATTTGTAAACATAATTGATGTTACTGTTTGGTCTAAAGTCTAGAGCGGCAAAGTTTAAGTTGACAGGAAAATTATCATAATTCAGATTAACTTCTTTAGCATTACTTATGGAGGTAGATAGAATTTTGGAGGTATTTGGAAGAACATACTCATCTTTGATCTTAAGACTAGTAAATTTAAGAGTTCCTTCTTTGTCTAACTCTGAAATTCGATTTGGATCAAAAATATTTAGTCCGTTAATTCCACCAAAATATAGTTGTCCTGTCGTTTTATTTTTAAATGTTGCTCCAAGGTTAAATTCGGTACTCTGTACGCCGTCTTTTGGGTTGTAATTGGTGAACTCTTCCGTGGTTTTATTAAATCGGAATAGTCCACCATTGGTTGATAACCACAAATTCCCTGAGTTATCTTCGTTAATGTTATAAACGAAGGTATTGGTTAGGCCTTCACGCTTGCCATAACTTTTAAAATTATCTGATGCTTCATTGTATTTGTTCAATCCTTTTCTGCTTGCGACCCAAAGCGTATTTTCAGAATCTATAAAACTGCTCAAAACACCTCTAGTAGCAAGACCAGATGACTCATCGTAGTTTTTTACTGAAATTAATTCGTCATCTTTAAAATTTAATTTACTCAGTCCTTTTTGGGTACTCATCCAGTAGTTGCTAGAGGCATCTTCAACCATAGAAAGTGTAAACACCGAAGCTAACGCTTCAGAACTATAGGTTTTGAACTTTAAATTATTTGAAGCGACGTCACCTATAAATTTTGAAAACCCAGCATTAAATGTGGTAATCCATATATTTCCTGCATGGTCTTTATAAACACTTCGCATATTTTCTGCAGGAAGTTGAGCGCTGTCGTTGGCATCAATAGGACATGAAATGATGGTAGGATTTTTAATATCTAAATTTTTTAAAGGAATAATAAAAACTCCTTTATTGGTCACAAACCAAATATTGTTGTCATTGTCTCTTGTTATGCCTCTAACCCTATTGTGCTCGGATAAAACTTTATATTTTGAAATATTATTGTTGCTAGAAATTACTAATCCGCTTGATGAACCGGTAAATAAGTAATCTTTTGTATCATAAACTGCAAAAACAGAAGGGTTGTCTAGATCAAAATTTTCGGTGGGTTGAATAAATACATCTTGTGCTTTTACTGTGGTAACATCGAGATTGATATTTCCAATAAATAGTAAATCATCTGATATAAAGAGCTCATTAATACCATCGGAATTTATCGTAGATGCATCATATTTTTTGTCAGCAACAAAGTGTTGACTGACTGAAAATTTATCACCATCAAAACTGCCTAATAATAAACCATCTGATGTTGTGCCAAGGTAGAAAGTTTCATCATGAAATGCCAATGTATTAGTATTGTAATTTACAGTTTGATTATTTTTATGAATAGGGATTGCATCAAAGCTGTTTATGGTATCAGAATATTTGTATATGCCTTCGTTTGTGCTAACCCAAAGTTGCCCATTAAGGGTTTGTAGGTTATTAATTTGAGCGTTTAAATTGGCGACTTTTTTATAATAGAAACCATACACAGAGTCGTTTTTATCGTCTAGTTTAACCTTATAAATAAAGCCTTGGTCCGTGCCTACAAAAATCATCTCATTGTAAACCGAAATACCAGTAATTTTTTTAGGAAACTCTTTCAGAAAATTATCAGAATGAAAGTTTTGAAACTCATCAATAAGGGCTAATCCATTATTATAAAAGACAGCGATGACTTTGTCTTTATAATGAATTAAACGCGTACAATTGGTATTAGTTTCTCCCAGTTGTGAAATTGTTTCATCATGGATGTTATATATAATAAGTCCATTTTGACCAGTTCCTATATATATGTAGTTGTCCTTTGCGAGAATGTCTCCAATTCTATAACCTGCAATATCAAGATTAGAATTAGTATCTGGTTGAGGGACAAAAAATTCCTTTCCATCAAAACGAACCACACCATCAGAAGTTCCTAACCAAATAAATCCATTAGCATCTTTTTCTATACAATGAATCGTTTCTTGCGGTAGCCCTTCGTCTAATCCATAATGTGAAAACGTTAAATTTTGAGCACCAGAAATTAAGCTGACTACACATAAAATTAAGGATATAATAGTGTGACTTAATCTATGAAAACAAATATTTATAGAATTCGTCATAAAAGATTAATAGTGTTGTACAAAGTAATAAATCTTTGATTTATGAGAAAATACTTAATCCTAATGTTAATAGACTAGTATTCATTTACTCTTATACTACAACAAAAAAGCCGAAACATATGTTTCGGCTTTTTCAATGGTTAATAGCATATTAATTAGCAAAGCTTAACAGTCTTAACTTTGATTTGAAGACTTTTTCTGTAAGCTTTAATACTTATTATTTCGTTACTTTTCTTGTGATTTAATCTTAAAACTTTTGCCTTCACTTTAGCAGATATAGTCGCTCTTGCAACTTCAGGTTTTTCAGGCTTAATAGTTTCAATAAATTCAGTCTCAACATTACTTACAACATCTTGCTGAGCAAATCCTGCTAGAGACATTGTTAAGAATGCTAATATGACTAAACCTTTTTTCATTGTTATTAAATCGTTTTGTTTTAATTTCGATTCAAAGAAACATAGGTTTGTTAGATTTCTATGAAACTTTTGGACGAAACCAAGTTATAATTAGATAACTGACATTTGCTAGTCAAAAATATCGACGAAATACATAAAATGAGCGCTCAGCCCTTTAAAAGCGTTGTTTTATTAAGTTAAAATCATTGATTTTCAGGTTAAAAGAGATGCTTTGCGGATATTGTCGACAAACTGCACCATTGTAATTGAACTAGAAAATATTACGCATATGAATAGTATAGACTTTAAGGATAATCCTTATCATCAGTTGTTTATGAAGCAACAATCCCGTCAGCTCAACATAGGAACATTACCTTATAATCACAGGATAAAACTGTTGAAAAAGCTTAAGACTGCCATTGAAGCAACGTATAGAGACCGTATTATTGAGGCATTACATAAAGATCTTAACAAGCCCAGGGTAGAAGTGGAGCTTACCGAGATATATTCTATTATAAATGAAATTAAATATGTAAAATCTAATCTTCGTCAGTGGATGCGAAAGCAAAAGGTAGATTCACCTTTATCAATGCTTGGTTCTAGCTCTTATTATATATATGAACCAAAGGGTGTATGTTTAATTATTTCGCCATGGAATTTTCCTTTCAACTTAACTTTTGGACCATTAGTTTCGGCTATAGCAGCAGGTAATTCTGTAATTATTAAACCATCGGAGATGACACCAAATTCTTCTGCTTTAATGTCAGAAATTGTGAAAACTATTTTCACAGAGGAGGAAGTAGCATTAGTAGAAGGAGAAGTAGAAACCGCTACCCAATTATTAGAATTGCCTTTTAATCATATCTTTTTTACCGGCTCACCAAACGTTGGTAAAATTGTGATGTCGGCTGCTTCAAAACATTTAGCCTCAGTGACACTTGAACTTGGTGGAAAATCCCCAACCATCATAGACAATACAATCAATATAGAAAAAGCTGCAAAGCGCATTGTTTGGGGAAAGTTCTTAAATGCTGGTCAAATTTGTGTATCACCAGATTATGTATTGATAGAAGAAAGCATTAAAACAAAGTTTGTAAATGCATGTAAAAAATGGATAGAACATTATTATACCGCAAACCCGATTGAATCAGATTCTTACGCCAGGATTGTTACCGAAAAGCACTTTGAACGTTTGCAATCTTATTTAGAAAACGCAAGAAGTTTGGACGCCAATGTTGAGGTTGGTGGCGATTTAGAAGCTGATTCAAGGTATATCTCCCCAACTATAGTTTCAAATTTAAAAGAAGATGCTACACTGCTTAAAGAAGAAATATTTGGGCCAATTTTACCCATTGTTACATTTAACAGTTTGGATGAGGCAATTGCCTATGTCAATTCCAAGGAACGACCATTGGCCTTATATATTTATAGTAAAAATAAAAGAAACATAAAGAAGATTGTTAAAAACACAAGAGCTGGTGGTACTTGTATTAATCATAATGTGATTCATTATGCAAATCATAACTTGCCTTTTGGTGGAATAAATAACAGCGGTATTGGTAAAAGCCATGGTCTTTTTGGTTTTAAAGCTTTTAGTAATCAGCGTGCTGTAGTGAAACAATACACTTATGGAATCAATGAATTGTTGTTTCCGCCATACGGCAAATTAAAAGAGAAATTGGCCAAATTAACTGTAAAGTGGTTTTAAAAAACAAAAGCCGCTCCCTACTGCGACTTTTGCTTCAATATTTTTAATCCAACTAAATAGATTAATAGCTCTATAAAGTTATTTAAAATGTACAACTACAACATCTTTTTTTAGTGAATGAATGCTTTTTTCTAGTCAATGCCAATAACAAAACATAGTTAAAAAAGAAAAAGTCGCTCCCTACTGCGACTTTTTCTATTATCCGACATATTTATAATTTATGATCGGTCTCAAAACATAATTGTTTAATTTTTATTCCTCACTTGTTTGGCTTTTTTGAAAAGAAATACTATTAGTTTCTGTCGCATTCTCTAATGCAAGGATACGAGCTTCCAACGATTCATATTTCTGTAGTTGCTGTTTTAATGTTATGTTTTCAGCTTCAAGAGTTTCAATTTTCGTGTTCAGTTCTTTTATTGCCTGAACAAAAACCGCATCATAGTCACCATAAGCGGTTTGGTAAAAACCAAGATTATCCTTGGTCACCTTTCCTGGAAAAACCTGCATGAGTTCTTGGGCAATGAAGCCATATTGTATATTTTTAGGACGGTCAATTCCTGTTTGGTTATCATTCCACTCATAGGTTACTCCTCTTAGCGCTAAAAGTTTGTTTAGTGCATTTTCACCATCAATGGTCTTAATATTAGTTTTAAGCCGTCTATCACTGTTTGCAATAAAGGCTCCTGCAGTTGATTTTGAAGCATCCCCTTCTACTTCAAGTGCATTTGTTGTTGGAGTTCTGCCAATACCAACATTACCATTAAAGCGAAGTATATCATTGTCAAATTCACCATAAATAAGAGGGTTAGCTGAGTTGGAATTACTAATGTAAAGCTTATTTGAGCCTGTTTCATTATAACCTGCTTGGTAACCTAAAAATAAGTTACCACTGCCTGTGGTAAGATGCCCAGAGCCAGTTCCAACAAAAGTGTTTTGAGTTCCAGAAGAATTTGTATAACCAGATTCGTATCCAATGGCTATATTGGCATTAGTTTCAGTGTTATATAATGCTCTATAGCCTAAGGCAACATTATTAATGCCTATTGTGTTTTCCCTGAGTGCTGTGCCTCCAAGAGCTACGTTGTTATTTCCTGTCGTATTTCTAAATAAAGTTTGAGTACCGATACTAACATTATTAGAACCTGATGTGCTTACTGCCATAGCATCATCGCCAATGGCAATATTAGTATCACCACCATTGTTTAACAACATGGCACCACTTCCTATAGCTATATTGCGCTGACCAGTAACATTATCTCTAAGTGCTCTGTAGCCAATAGCTGTATTTTGGTTGCCAGATAGATCATCATTATTACCTGCAAGTTCACCGATGAAGACAGAATTACCACTGTTTAAAAATTCAAGTGAGTTATTTCTAAAACTAAAGCGTTCAGTACCACCCATATCTAAACGCAAAGGTGTATTAGCGTCGTTAACATGAAGTCTGGCTTGAGGCGTATTTTCCCCAATACCCACATTGCCTTGGGTATACATATTGTCGTTAATATCGTTTGGTATTGTTGTACCTCCGACCTCGTACCAGTCAGAATCCTCAGTAAATAAAGAGGATAGATTTACACTATTTCCATCAGTTATACTCAGAAAATTACCAGATAGTGTAAGTGTTTGGTCATCTGTAAATATTGAGGTAGGATCTGTCCAAGTAGCATTACCAATATTGTCTGAAATTAAGATGTCACCTGTTGATTCATTACCATCACGGTATTGAAAGTCGCCTACTACGTCTAGAGTAGCTGAAGGATTGTCGTGCCCTACACTTAATTGACCGTTCTCATTAAGTACAAATACTTCATCAGTTGTACTTATAAATCGATTAATGTTTACCCTAAAAGCCAGATCACCACTTGTTGGGGCAGTACCGCTTGCATTGCCATTGTTGTAAGTATTACCAGTAGAATAGTACCCATATATTTCGGATGTTGCCCAACCATAACTCTCATCTTCAAATTCTACAGAATAGGTAAAACCCGTTGCAATGGTAATCCCAGAAGGAAAGTTGATCCGCCTTGATGAAGGTGAGGTTGTGTAGTAAACAGAAAATACGTTGCTATAAATTAAGGTTCCATTTCTTCGAATGATAATTCTGGTATCTTGGTCACCATTACTCGAGCCTCTTGCGAGAAAGTCAATGTAATTTAATTCGCCATCTTGGGGCGTGGTAAAAGTTTGGATCATGCCATTTTCAATTTCATTGCTGTTACTTGAAGTAGCACCTGAGATATTAGACACAATAGTAGTAGGAGCTAAAATTGTTGAATTACCTCTGGCCTCAATGACATTTTTACCGTTGGTAAAACCAATATCTAGTGTGGCATTAGGATTGGTTAGATTTAGCCCTAAATCTCCATCTTGGTCTAATACCATTTGTTGAACATTGTTTGTTCTAAATATTATCGGAGCATTATTAGTTGTTCCAAAGAAATTTGTTCCATTTATAGCATTGCCGTTAAGAGTCCAATTGTTTGCAGTTCCACTAACTATTTTAACCCAATTGTTAGCTGTCTCATCCCAATAATAAAATCCTTTGCCATCCTCTCCTGTTCCTGTGTAAAATACCATCATACCATCTTGATTGGGTGTCATACTAAATACGGCTGGTAAATTAGACATACGTGGTATTAAAATACCATCTGAGTTGGTTGGTGAAGTAGTATTAGACGCACTAATATCTAATTGTGCCTGAGGGTTGGTATTGCCAACACCAACTTGGCCTTTTGCATTAAAACTAAATAAAAGTGTAAACAGTACGAAGCCTAGTAGTTTTGTCTTCATAATTAGAGTGTTTTGAGTCTTTAGACCTTAAACCACTTGAAAATAATAATGTAGAGAAGTAGTCTAGAATCTAGATAACTTTGATTAATAGCTATATAAAACTAGTTTAAAACCTAGCTGTTGCGATAGCATTTTTAGTGAACGGCTTTATTTATTTAGCCAATGCATATTATCATTAAAAAAGTGTTATTGATAGTGTGCGGATAATCTGTATTACTTGCCTTTTAGCTTACTGACTACTAGGTTTTTGTGTGATGCGCTAACAGGAATGGTATCGTTTTTTAATGTAATTGTATTTTTGTCTACACTTGTAATATGACTTAAATTAACAACATAAGAGCGATGTGCCTTTATGAAATCCTCACTTTCTAACTGCTCTGAGACATGTTTTAAGGTATGCGGTACCAGAAAGGTGTCTGTTTGTGTTATCACATAGCAATAATTATCATAAGCTTTAAGATAGCTTATGGTGCTTTGGTTTATGCGGTGTAATCTACCCTCGTGCTTAATGGTTAAATAGTGCTGTTTCGCATCTTTGTAGTTATGCCAAGCCAATTCTATATTGGTTCTAAGACCAGTTTCGGTAAATGGTTTAACAATATAACCCAAAGGATTGGTATGCTTAACACGTTCAATGGTATTTGGATCCGTTTGTGAAGATAAATAAAGGTAGGGCTTGTGTCGTTTATCGAGTTCCGTGGCTAAATCCACACCATCCTTTTCGCCTGAAAGCTGAATATCGATGAGTGTTAAGTCTGGTTTTAAACGCTCTATGTCTTTTAATGCTGTATTAAAATCTTCAGCATCACCAATAGCATAAAACCCTTGTTTTCGCAAAGCCACCTCAATTGTTGAAACTATAAGTGGCTCGTCTTCAACTATGTAGATATTAAGGGATTTCAAAGTCAGTTTAGATTTAGAATATTAAACTATAGAAACATTAATTTACAACTATCTTTTTTTAGTGAACGCCTAGTTTTTTTTAGTGAATGTAACGGCCATTTTACAGTAAATTATATTTTTTTATGATGAGTTGAGCTTCTGTACCTTCATTAATTTTAGACATATAATTGAGCGATGCATTTAACTTTTTCGATAGGGCTTTCATCAATGTAATGCCAAATGATGTATTTTTTACTTTGCCTTCAAATCCTTTGCCGTTATCTATAACCTTTAGTTCGAGATGTTCTTGTGCTTTGTTAAATTGGATATCGATTTTACTTTTTGAAGTCACTTCATCAAAAGCATGCTTTAATGTATTAACGATGAGCTCGTTTAAAATAAGACCAACAGGAGTAATAGTTTCGATGTCCAGCACTAAGGGCTCAATATCTAGATTGTAAGTGATAGGCTCCGATTTAAACTGATGGCTTTCAAAAATGTCTCTTACCAAATCGTTAAAATAGTCCTTGGTATTTATACCAACAAGTTCGTCTTTGTTATAAAGTTTTTGATGAATCAAGACCATAGAACGCACACGGTTTTCAGCTTCTTTAATGGCTATCTTAGCTTCTTTGTCTTCAACACTTTCAGACTGTAGATAAAGTAAACTCGATACGATTTGAAAACTGTTTTTTACACGATGATGGGTTTCTTTAAGCAACACATTTTTTTCATCTATAGTGGCTTCGAGGAGTTGCTTTTGTTTAGCTAGTTGTAATTTTTTCTTTCTGTTATTGTATAATAAAAAGGCTAAGGCTGAAGCGATAATAACACCTATAACTAAAAGTGTTATATACAATTGCTCTTCTTTTTCTTTTTTTTCGAGGGCTTCTTTTGTTTTTTCAGTTTGATATTTAGTTTCTAACTCATAGACGGTTTGATCACGTTGTTTTTCTTTGATTGACTCGTACATCTTTAAGTAATCATCTCTGTAGGATAAAGCAGTTTCAAAATCACCAATACTTCTGTAATAGTTAGATAGCGACATCGTCATTATACTATTGTTTCTTAAAGCTGTAGTGCTTTCTAACGATGCTTTTGCACGTTTTATAATAGGTTGCATTCCTAAAGTATCTTTTAGTGCAATTTTAGCATTGATGAGATAAGTGAGGTTTTCTTCAGAATTATAATTATCAGGATGTTGTATAGTAGCTTTTTCTAAAAAAGGTAATGCGTCTCTGAACTTTTCTTGCCTAATATATAAATTACCCAAATTGGCATAGGTATCAAAATTTAATTCTTCTCTAATATTTATATCAAGACTTTTTAAAAGAAGTTTTTCTGCTTCTAAGAAGTTGTTTAGAGAGGAATTAATGGTGCCTAGGTTGATAAGACATTTTTTTTGAAGTTCTAAATCATCCACTTCTTTTGCCTTATCGTAAGAAATTGTATAGTATTCTAATGCTTTTTCATAATTATCTGATGTGTGAAACATCACTCCAAGTGAATGATAAATTGAACTGTCATAGTCTAGATTATTTTCTTCACAGATTGCTATACCATCAAAATAAAGACTACTTGCTCTATCATAATTACCATCTACAATTTCGTAATAGAGCCCACTTGTTTCTTTAGCTATAGCTTGACCAAGTGGGTAGTTGTTCAGTTTAGAAAAATCATAGGCTTTATTAGAATATATGAGAGCACTATCATTTTCTTCCATAATGTATTCCCAAGCCAGATCAACATGAAACTGGACTTTTTTTTCAATATTAGATGTACTCTCTATTGAGTCCCTGAGTTGGTCTTTTAGGTCGTTATTTTGAGAAATTGAAAGAAAAGGGATGAAAAGAAAAATCCGGAAAAATTTCAATTGAATAATAAGGTTAAGGGTTAATAGCTCTCTAATTTAAGAATTTTCTGTCTTATAGTAAAAATCAGATTGTATTTGCTCATTAATTCCATCTTGAAATTTGGTCATACTAAACCATTGATGTATAGAATAACTACCAGTTTCCCCTTTTTTATTTACTGCGATATAACCTACCTGAAAATCTTTATAATTACTGTTAGGCTTACTAACAATTCTATTGATAGCTTCTTCACAGGCTTGTTGGGGCGATTTGCCTTGTCGCATGAGTTCTACAACCAAAAAACTTCCGACTGTTTTCACAACTTCTTCACCTAAGCCTGTAGCAACACAACCTCCGATTTCATTGTCTATGAATAATCCTGAACCTATTATTGGCGAATCACCAACACGACCTTGCATTTTGTAAGCCAATCCACTTGTGGTACAAGCGCCAGCAATATCTCTGTTTTTGTCAATGGCTAGCATGCCTATAGTGTCGTGATTTTCAATATTAATTATCGGTTTGTATTCGCTTTTTATTTTCCAGTCTTCCCAGGCTTTTTTTGAAGATTCGGTTAATAAGTCTTCTTCTTTAAAACCTAGTGAAATGGCAAATTGTTTTGCTCCTTCGCCAGCTAACATAACGTGTGGTGTGTCTTCCATTATTTTTCTGGCAACGGATACTGCGTGTGTTATGTCTTGAAGGTAAACAACTGAGCCACAATTTCCGTGCTTGTCCATAATACAGGCATCTAGCGTCACATTTCCATCTCTGTCAGGTAATCCACCTTTACCAACAGAACTGTTCTTAACGTCAACTTCTTCAACCATACAACCTTGCTCAACGGCATCTAGAGATGTTCCTCCAGATTGTAATATTTCCATGGCTCTTGCTGTAGCATTTTTTACGTGCCAAGTGGCAATTACTAAAGGTAATTTTTCCTCATCTGTTGAAACGATAGTGTCATTATTTTCTTCTTTAGATTCAGAATTATTGCAACTGTTTAGTGAATTTCCTATTGCTAATCCCGCACTTGTTAAGGCAGCATTTTTTATAAAGTTTCTTCGTTTCAAAATCTAAGATTTAATATTCAACACCTTGTTTGTCTAAAACAGTCTTTGTTCTAAATGCATAGAATAAGAGGTATGCAAAGCAGATCACAGCTATCCAATATGAGGATTGAATGGTAAATACATCTGCTAATTTTCCTTGTACAGGCGGAATAATTGCGCCGCCTAAAATCATCATTATTAAAAACGCAGAACCTTGTGAGGTGTACTTTCCTAAACCTGCAATACTCAAGGTAAAAATACAAGGCCACATTATAGAGCAAAATAACCCACCAGAAATAAAAGCGAATAAAGCCGCATTACCAGAAGCAAATAAACCGATGAGCATTGCAATAATGCCTAATAAACTGAAAATTTTTAAAGTTTGAACAGGTTTGTCCTTAGCTAAGAAGAAACCACCGATTTGAACGGCAATGCAAATGGCAAAGAACAAAATTTCATCAGTACTAAAGCTATATTTTATAGAATTTACTAGGATGATAACACCAAAAGCAATGTAAGGAACAATGATTAGTAATGCTTTTTTAAGACCTTTACTTGGATTAAAAACTGTAATGGCACCAACCCAACGACCAATCATTAATCCGCCCCAATAGAGTGAAATGTATGAACCTAGTTGCGAATCATTAAGAACGGGAAGACCAAGCATATTTAAACCTGAATTTTCGATTTCTTGTTTTAAAAGTTCCCCTAAATTACTTCCTACAGTAACTTCAACTCCAACGTAAGTGAAGATTGCAAGCATACCTAATACTAATTGAGGATACTTCATTGCTCCCCAGCCTTCTGGCTTTTTTGATGCGCTACTATATGCATAAAATACTGCAATGACGACGGAAATAAGGGCAATAAATAATAAAATTAACCTTAGTTGTTCTAATTCTTCGTTAGTATTATTTTTTCCTACATACGAACCAATTACATATCCTATGCATCCCAAAACGACGACTGTCAATAAAATAAGTAGGTTTCTAGCTTTATTAGCGGGCTCAAAAGCCGTTTCAGATTTCAAGGCTGGTAATTTTTTAGAGAAATAGAATAATGCTGCTGCAGCTAAAAATAATCCACCAACCCCAAGATAAAGTTGTTGTACGGTCATTAGCGTAATTTCATTATTGGCAATCATAGATGCTAATTCGTCAGTGCTCCAACTTGCCGAACCAAAAATGACTAAACTTACCACAACAGGACCTATTGTTGTTCCGAAGGAATTAATACCACCAGCTAAATTCAAACGATGTGAACCAGTTTTTGGGTCACCAAGTGCAATAGCAAATGGGTTGGCAGCGGTTTGTTGCAGCGAGAACCCTAAAGCAACAATAAAATACGCGATGAGCACCAAATAGAATACACCTGTTTGACCTTGTTCAGCACCTGCAGTTACAGGATACATTACAAAAGCACCAACTGCAGAAAGTAACAAGCCGTAAATAATACCGTTTTTGTAGCCCCAACTATTCATAATGTCTTTTTTGATAGAACCAGAAAGAACAAATAGAAGTAAAGTACCAATGTAGTACGCACCATAAAAGGCAAAATCAACCAATTGCGACTGAAACTGGTCAATATTAAAATACGTTTTACAAAAAGGAATAAATACACTGTTGGATGCAGCAATAAATCCCCAGAAAAAGAAAACAGTTACTAAGGTTGCTAAAGCTGATTTGTTGTTTTGATTGCTCATATAATTGTTAGTTAGTTTTTTTAATTCTATTTTTCTTTCACATCGAGCATTGGTTGAAGTAAAAATATATTTTTACTGAATGCACCTTGCAGAGCAAGTCGAGATGCTAAAGATAATTAAGTATCAAAGATTTCTCTACTACGCTCGAAATGATAGTCTTATTTTATTGAAATCTCATCAGCAAAAATCCAGCTTCTGCCATCCATTGGGTAGCCCAAATGCCATTCTGGTAGTTCGCCTAGTTTCTTTGCGATGATTTTTACATACTTATATTCTGTTGTTGGAATTTTAAACTCAGTAGTTTTAGTTTCAATTTCATTATTTCTGTCTCGCGTGTTTATCTTTTGCGATGGTAAAGCTTTATAGTTTTTACCATCTTTTGAAACGAAGCATTGTACTTCGGTAGGATAAAAAATCCAAGCTCCTTGGTCTTGTAAGAAGTTTACAGAAATGAGGTTGATAGGTTTTAGCCTTCCTAAATCTACTGTGGCCACCAAATCGGTATCGTGATAACCTTGCCAACTACCAGTTCTGTAATTTTTAGTGCTTCTAATACCATCTATAAGTGCATCATTTCCACCTGCTGAATACTGATTGGCAAATTCACTTTCAAGCGTAATACTTAAATTTGGATCAATCTTATAAAATGGTGTGGTTAGTACAGGACTTTTCAGGGTTCCTTTTTTAGAATATAATTTCACTTGTGTGTCTTCTGTTATACTGAAAGGCTTTTTGTATTGTTGAAAATCTTCATCATTAATAGCATAAAATATCTTGGCATCTTTTTCCGAAGTATTTAAAATAACTTCCGTAGAATCTCTAAAAGTGATATCGCCTTTTTCAATAAATGGCGACGGTAAAATAATATGATCTGTTATTTCGGTTTTTGGCTCCTCACCATTTCGACTTCCCCAAACGGCTGGATTATCGGTCATATGAAATTCCAAATTACCACCATCCATAATGTCTTGATGAGTGATGTAAGTGTTGTTCAGTTTTTCGCCATTTAAATACACATATTCTACATACTTATTGGTGTCACTAAGATTATACGTTGTAATGTTGAATTGTTTTCCGTTTTCCAGATTAATGGTGGCTTTGTCAAAAAGTGGTGTGCCAATAATGTATTGATTAGAACCTGGTGTTACGGAATAAAAGCCCATAGAACTCAGCACGTACCAAGCACTCATTTGTCCACAATCTTCATTTCCCGAAACACCATCTGGATCGTTTTTATAGAGTTCGGTTAATATTTGATGAACTTTCTCTTGCGTTTTATGCGGCTTATTTACAAAATTATAAAGGTAAGCCATATGGTGGCTCGGCTCGTTGCCGTGAGCATACTGACCAATTAAACCTGTAATATCCGACTGATGACGTCCCGAAGTTTCGCTTTTTGCCGAAAATAATTCATCAAGCTGTGCTTCTAAAGCGTCTTTTCCTCCTAATAGATTTATGAACCCAGAAATGTCTTGAGGCACATAAAAACTATACTGCCAAGCATTGGCTTCGGTATAGTTGAAGTTGACTTCATAAGGGTCGAAAGGCGAAAACCACGTATTTCTAAAACGTCCTCGCATAAACTTACTATTTGGGTCAAACACATTTTTGTAGTACTGCGCACGTTGAATGTAGGTTTTATAATCACCGTCCTTATTCATCGCTTTTGCCATCTGAGCTATGGTCCAATCATCATAGGCATATTCTAAGGTTTTTGAAACCGATTCGCTTTCTTCATCAATAGGAATAAACCCATAGTTTTTATAGGCTTCTAACCCAAATTTATCTCGCGTTGCCGAATGTTTCATAGCTTCAAAAGCTTTTTCGGTATCGTAGCTGCGAATACCTTTTAAATACGCATCGGCAATAACAGGTACAGCGTGGTAGCCAATCATACAGTCAGTATAATTACCCGATAAATCCCACATTGGCATTATGCCTCCTTCATCATATTTAGCCAAAAATGTATTTATGAAATCATTGGTTTTGTCTTGTTCTATAATGGTGTAGAGTGGATGAGCAGCTCGGTAAGTATCCCAAAGTGAAAACACAGTGTAATAATCGAAATCTTTGGTTTGATGAATTTCTAAATCCATACCTCTATAACGACCATCAACATCTTGATAGATATTTGGTGCAATCATTGTATGATATAATGCAGAATAGAAATTGGTTTTTTTGTCTAAATCATTACCTTCAATAACAATTTTTTCAAGTTGAGATTCCCAAGCTTGTTGTGCTTCTTGCTTTACGGTTTCAAAATCTTTGTTTAAAACTTCGGCTTCCAAATTTTTATAAGCACCAGCTTCATCAACGGCTGAAATTCCTGTTTTAATGAGTATTGGTTCGTTATTTGGATTTTCAAATTGAATGACTGCCTTTTTACTTTCAAACTTGTAATTTTTACTCACAGCCAAACCTTCGCTATCATCATAGACGATGTTTTTTATTGGGTGCGAAAATTTAATATGATAGAACAAACGCTGGTCTTTTGCCCAAGCTGAAGAATGTCTGTAGCCATTAATTTCTGTGTCGTTTAGCTTGTTAATTTTATAACCCAAAAGTTTATCTCTGTGTTCTAAATCTAAAATAAGATACTGATTTTCAGCCGATGGAAATTGATATTTATGAATACCACTTCGTTTAGAAACCGTTAATTCAACATCAATATTTGTTGAGTCTAAATACACTTTATAATAACCCGGTTCTGCACTTTCATTCTCGTGTGAAAAGTGAGCTCTGTAACCACATTTTCCATCAGATCCATTATTAAAATTCACTTTATTGGTTGGCATTAAAAGCACATCGCCATAATCGCTGATGCCTGTGCCACTAAGATGCGTGTGTGAAAATCCGTAGATGTATTCGTCTGTGTAATGATAGCCAGAGCAGCCGTCCCAACCCTCTAAGCGCGTATCTGGACTCAGTTGCATCATACCAAAAGGCATCGTTGCGCCAGGATAGGTGTGGCCGTGACCACCTGTGCCAATAAACGTATTGACGTAGTTGGTTAGTGGTTGGTCTTTTTTTGCAGGTTTAATGTCTTTACTATTATCGCATTGAAATAGTAGTAGGTTAATAAAACATAATAACAAAATGTTGCGCACTTGTTAGAGATTTTAGTTGCTGAAAGATAGTAAATCTTAACATAGCGTTAAATATAAAGTCACTGTTAAAGTTTAGGGTTTTATATACTTTATATTTGTTTTATGACACGATGGATTATCTTTATTATTATTTACAGTTTGCTCACACTTTATGCTTTTCAGGCTATTAAGACTGTAACAAAGCAGAGTTGGTTACATTACTTGTTTTTAGGTCTTGCAGTAATTATAGTAGGTAATTTTATTATTCAGTTTACAGTCACTAGCGAAGGACGCGTATTAAGCCCAGCAAAAAGCTATGCACTTGGGTTTTTATTATCATTCATGTCTATAAATTTGGTTTTGTTGCCTATTCTTTTGGGTGAGGATATTATAAGAGGTTTTTATGGGTTATACGATAAGTTTATAGCTAAAAATGAAGTTTTGCATGTGCCTAGTCGACGTAAATTTATAAGTCAAATTGGTCTGGGTTTGGCAGCTATTCCATTCGCTTCTTTGTTATACGGAATGGTTAAAGGGAAATACAATTTTAGAGTGCTTAATTACACCTTACATTTTGAAGATCTACCTGATGCTTTTGATGGTTATAAATTAACGCAAATCAGCGATATACATTCAGGAAGCTTTGATAACAAAGAAAAGATTGAATATGCTATTGATTTGGTTAATGAACAACAATCTGATATTATTTTGTTTACTGGTGATATGGTTAATAACAAAGCATCTGAAATGTTGCCTTGGAAAGAAACCTTTGGTAGATTAAAGGCGAAAGATGGTAAGTATTCGGTACTAGGAAATCATGACTATGGTGACTATGTAGATTGGAATTCAGTTGCAGAGAAGAAAAAAAATCTGCAAGACTTAAAAGATATTCAAAAAGAAATCGGTTTTGATTTATTACTCAACGAGCATAGATATCTTGAAAAGGATGGTGAGAAAATCGCCATTGTTGGAGTTGAGAATTGGGGAAAAGGTGGTTTTAAAAAAGCTGGAGATCTAAAGAAGGCTTCCTCTCAAATAAGCTCTGATGATTTTAAAATTTTAATGACGCACGATCCAAGTCATTGGGATGCTGAGGTCGTTAATGACGATTACCACTACCACTTAACTTTGAGTGGACATACTCATGGTATGCAATTTGGTATTGAAATACCAGGTTGGATAAAATGGAGTCCTGCGAAATGGAGATACACTCAATGGGCAGGTATTTATGAAGCTTTAGGGCAATACATTAATGTTAATAGAGGTTTTGGCTTTTTAGCTTATCCAGGAAGGGTTGGTATATGGCCAGAGATTACTGTTATAGAGCTTAAAAAAGGGTCAAAAGAGGCATAATTGCTAACAATTGTTTATTTTTATATAGTTCATTACTAACTTAATGCATGTTTTGAGTAAAATTTTTATGTAGGTTTGTAATAACTCGTTTGACTAAAACAATACTATATGTCAAAATTTGGGGAATTAATAGATGTCGATATTCCGGTACTATTAGACTTCTATACAGAAGGGAATGACCAGTCTGTTGCAATGCATCCTATTCTAAGAGATGTTGCTGCAGCATTAGGCGATAAAGCCAAAGTCATTAAGATTGATGTAGACAAAAACCAAGAACTAGCAGAAGCATTGCGGGTAAAGGGTTTACCAACATTGATAATTTATAAAAATGGTGAAATGAAATGGCGCCATAGTGGTGAGCAAGATGCAGATACATTAATAGGTATTATTCAAGAATACTTTTAGAAAGTGCCTTAAAATCAAATCCTTTTTTACTATAATAATTTAGAACTTTAGGTAACACATATTTTAAATTTCTAGAAGCCTTTAAACTGTCGTGAAACACAATGATACTTCCTTCCCTGGCTTTAGGAATAATGTTTTCTAAACATGCTTTTTCACTTATTGATTTATCCCAATCATACGAGAGCACGTCCCATAGCACAATTTTGTAACCTAATTCTTGTAAAACCTTTGACTGTTTGCTTTTAAATTTACCATAAGGAGGTCGGAAAAGATTTCCGAATGAAGATCGATGATTTTCAATTTTTGAATTCATTAAATTCTGAGTGCGTTCAACATCATCTATATAATCTTTAGTTTTTGTTTTCCAACCTTTGAGGTGATTATACGTATGGTTGCCAACACTATGACCTTGCTTTAAAATAGATTGAAAAATATCTGGATGAGATTGAATATTCTTTCCTATGCAAAAAAAAGTAGCTTTAGCATTATATTCTTGTAAAGTCTGAAGCACCCAATCCGTTATTTCAGGTGTTGGACCATCATCAAATGTAAGATAGAGCTCTTTTTTTTTGGTATTGATATTCCAGACAAATTTTGGAAATAATGTTTTTACAAATCCAGGTGTCTTAGCAGGAATAATCTTCATCTTGGTTATCCTTCAGGAACAATTGAGTCTTTAATAGTGTCGTTTAAAATTGTATTAACATCCAGATCATCTAATGGCACTTCATCCTCTTCATCAGAATCCATAAGTTTAAGTAAGCTCAAATAACTATTAAACTTTTTGGTTTCTTCTAGAGCAAACTCCTTGTCATTGTATATAACCAGTAAGTCTACTAAAGCTCTATAGCGTTGTATGTCTAGGTAGATATCATCAATTAGTCTTATTTGGTCATACTCGTCCAAGCCTCCGTAATATACAAGATTTTCTTGATAGACTTTAGCTACGTCTTTATATAATGCCCTTCCTTTTTCGGTGTTACCAACTTCATAATAAGCACTTATGTAAGGTTCTAGCAGTGAGTGATAGCCAAATTTATCTACTGGCATTTTCTCCATGGCTATATCTGCAATTTCTTCAGCCTCTTTTAATTTATCTTCGTTAATAAGCGCTTCTATTAGTCGAGCAAGGTTACCTCTATATGTAATACCATTTCTTCTCGTTTCAATATCGTGGTAGATATCTTCACCGCTTCCTCCCCAATTCCATTCTTTTACCATGTTGTACATAAGGTCTGGATCTACGCGACCCATGTCATAAGGGTTGGCTCTATCTACAGGAGTTTTTATAGGTACAAGTTTATAGCACATACCATCTAGTTGTAGATAGTCTTTTAACCAAACATAGTCATCAGCTCCAAATGCACCACCTGTAAAATATATTGGACGTTCCCAATTATTGTTGGCAATAATATCTAGCATTAACAACCTGTTTTTGTAAATGTAACTCCCTTCAATTTCAGCATATAGGTTATCCTCAATTTTATCAGCATCTTTAGCACTCACTATACCATTTTTAAGCACTTGGTCCTTGTTAACAGGAATACTTATGTGTCTAGTAGGAAAATAATTTGTGTTTTGAATGTGTTTTGGGTATTGTCTAGGATCTTCGCCTTGTGCTTTAACCACATATCCAAACTTGGTTTTAGGGTCATCATTAGATATAAAATCCATAAAGTCACTTATCGGTAGTGTGTCTTTAGTGATTTCTCTTCTGATAATTACATCTCTTGTGCTACCTCTGTATTGGTTGTGTGTTAATTGCGAAGGAATTGGATCACTTTCATAAGCCTTACGTTTCATTTGGTCAATGTACCAGTCTGTTTGAAATAAACTGGTGTTAACTACACGCACATCGGTTCTTACACCTTCAATTTCTTGTAGATACCAAAGTGGGAAAGAATCATTATCTCCAATGGTAAATAATATGGCATTTGGTGCACAAGATTCTAAATATTTACGTGCCATCGCGTTAGCTGTATATTTTCCTGAGCGGTCATGGTCATCCCAATTATTTGCAGCTAAAATACCAGGAACAATAACTAAGCAAACCAAAGTTACAGCAGGTGCCAACAGTTTTGTTTTTATACTTGATTTTAAAAGATCATAAATAGCATAAACTCCAAATCCAATCCAGATAGCAAACACATAGAAAGAACCAACTACAGAATAATCGCGTTCACGAGGTTCAAATGGTCTAATATTAGTGTAAAATTGAATTGCTAGACCAGTCATTAAAAAGAAAACCAATAAGACCCAAAACCGTTTAGCATCAGAATACATTAAAAACAAAAAGCCTAATAATCCTAAAATAAGAGGTAAAAAATAATACGTATTTCTCGCTTTGTTTTCTAAAACTTCTGTTGGTAAATTATCTTGAGATACGCCTAGATGTAGCTCATCAATAAATCTAATACCAGAAATCCAATTGCCATTAAAGTCATCATATTTGCCTTGGATGTCGTTTTGTCTTCCTGTAAAATTCCACATAAAATAACGCCAGTACATGTAACCAAACTGATATTGAAACATGTACGCCAAATTATCACCAAATGAAGGTTTTTCTACTACCAAATATTGTTGTCCATAACGTCTTAAAAATTGGTCGTAATCTTCGTAATCAACCTCACCTTTTCTAATACGCATTCTGAAATCATTTACGACCTGGTCAAAACGACGTTTTTCTTGCAATGCATAAGAACTTGCCTGTTCTGAAGCGATTTGGTCTGCTTCAGCTTCACTCAGGCCTTGTCGCATAGCATCATTCATAAATACACTATACGCCTCATCAAAAGCATTTTTTTGAAGATTTGGATTTACCTTAAAGTCAATAAACCCAGTAAACATCATATAGTTATCAGCATGTTCGCTACTCCACATTCTTGGTAAGATTGAAGCATGCTCATGATTGTAGTTTTGTTTAGTGCCTTCCCAATCGTTTATAATTACGTATTCGCCTGATTTTTCATCGCGTTCATAGTTCTTTTTATCATCTACGTAGGGTTCATCCTTATCAGCGCCAGAATAAATTTCAGTAAACTGTGGTCCGTAAAATAGGTGTGTTTCTGGATATTGCTCTAAGTTGTAGTAGGCTAATAATTCTCTGGCATCAGAAGGATCATTTTCGTTAATAATAACATTGGCATTAGCGCGTATTGGTAACATCATCCATGATGAAAACCCAATAAAGATGAACATTAAGCACAGTACTAATGTATTAACATGAATCATACCTTTTTTACGAGTGTAATTCAATCCAAAATAGAATAGGGCGATAACTAATAAGCCTGTTATTATTGTGCCTGAATTAAAAGGTAGTCCCATTGAGTTTACAAAAAACACTTCGAGATAACCGAAAAGTTTTAATGTGGAAGGCAATAATAATTTGAAAATAAACAATAGTATAGCCGCAGAAACAACGTTGGCAATTATAAAGTTTTTAACTGTGATGGTTTTATAATTCTTAAAGTAGTAAATAAGGCCAATAGCAGGAATGGTTAGCAATCCCATAAAGTGAACACCAAACGAAAGTCCAATAACAAAAGCAATAAGTATTAACCAACGGTTGCCTCTTGGCTTGTGCATGTCTTGTTCCCAACGCAGCGCTAAATAGAACATTATAGACATAATTAAAGTTGCCATAGCATAAACCTCTGTTTCAACAGCATTGAACCAAAATGAATCGGTAAAGGTAAATGCTAAACTTCCTACAAAAGCACTTCCTAGAATAGCCATACCTTTTCCTTGGCTAGAGTCCTTATTATATTTTACGAGTTTAACTAATAATAGACTGATCGTCCAGAACATGAACAAAATGGTGAATGCACTTGATACAGCACTCATTAAATTCATTATCATACCGATTTGTGAAGGTTCTAAAGCAAATATAGAAAAGAAAGCTCCCATCATCTGAAATAGAGGTGCTCCTGGTGGATGTCCAACCTGTAGTTTAGAAGATGTTAAGATGTATTCGCCTGCATCCCAAAAACTTACTGTTGGTTCTACAGTTAGCGCATAGACTGTACAAGAGATTGCGAATACTAGCCACGCTAAAATATTATTCCACTTTTTAAAGTTAAATTCTGTCATTGAAAACCTTGGTTAATGATGCTGGCGAATTTACTAATTATTATAGTAATGCCTACATTTTTAAGTTAACGTTAAGTAATTTCAATTATTTTTTTACTTTTTTTTTGCCTAAGACAACTTTTGTATTAAATTTGCACCCTCAATTTAAGAGATTGGCCTATGGTGTAACTGGCAACACGTCTGGTTTTGGTCCAGAAGAGTCTAGGTTCGAGCCCTAGTAGGCCAACAGAAAAAGAGTCCTAATTACAATTAGTAGTTGGGACTTTTGCTTTTAATAAAAAAAACACAAAAGGCTGAGAAGCCTGTGCCGAGCGCAGTCGAAGTAAGCCCTATTAGGCCAACAAAAAATCCTAATCATTTCGATTAGGATTTTTTGTTTTCAGAATATTAATTCTCAATTATATCTTAAAAGTTATTACAGGCCGTTTCGCATGGTTTACTAAATCTTCACTGATGCTGCTGTTAAAGAAATGAGCAATACCTTGTCTGCCATGTGTGCTAATGCCAATAAGATCAGCATCAATCTCTGCAGAGAAATTTAATATACCCTCTTCTACACTTGTATCGTTGTGTACGTTTATAGTGTAATTCTCAAAAGTTTGTCCAGAAATAAAATCATTAATTCGAGTTCTAGATTCATAAGTTGTTATAAAATTATTAGCAGTATTTACTAAAAGTAGATGAATTTTAGCATCGAATAACTCGGCAAACTTTATGGCTTGCTTGTAGGTTTCTCTATTATCGTTTTTAAAGTCAGATGCAAAAACAAAATTCTTAATATCAAAACTCTGATGCTTATTTTTAATAACTAAAACAGGAACATCCGAAGAACGCACCACTTTCTCAGCATTAGAACCTATAAACATTTCTTTCAGACCAGATGCACCATGAGAACCCATAACAATCAAATCAATATTAAAATCCTTGCAAGCGTTCTTTATTTCGTTAAATGTAATGTCTGCTTTAACAGTTTCATGTACAGTAATACCTTCTAAAAAATCACTGTCCAAAAGGTCTTCAAACTTCTTGTGAGCTAGTCGCATAAAAAACAACGTTTCAGGAATATCACTCTTTACAGCACCAGGATCAATGTGTTGCATTGGGATTTCCATCATATGCAATAAATAAATATCAGCATTATGCTTTTTGGCCAACATTGCAGCTACTTCCAAAGCGTTTGTCGCTTGCTCCGAAAAATCTGTAGGGACTAGAATTCTGTTCATTATATTGAATGATTATTATTAGTCTTATAAATCTACGAAAATAAATCCACTTTATTTGGCTTTGAAAAATTGATATAAATATTGTATATTTGCACCATTGTTTACGGAAAGAAAACGAGAGAGGACGAAAAGTCCTCTCTTTTTATATCAAGAGATGTTTAGGGATACAGTAAAAGATTTGTTAGATCAGGCGTTAGATCAACGTAAGGATTTGTTTCTTATAGATTTTGAAATTTTGTCTGACAATACGATTAGAGTTGTGATCGATGGTGATAAAGGTGTGTTGGTAGAAGACTGTATTTTTATCAGTAGAGCTATAGAACATAACCTTGATAGAGAAGAACAGGATTTTTCATTAGAAGTAACATCATGTGGTGCAACAGCACCATTACAGCTACCAAGGCAATACAATAAGCATATTGGTAGAAATTTAGAGGTTAAAACTGTTGAAGGAGATAAAGTTGAAGGGCAACTAGCAGATGTTAACGCTAAAGACATTACGTTAAAGTGGAAAACAAGAGAGCCAAAGCCAGTAGGTAAGGGCAAAGTAACAGTAACAAAAGAAGTTAATATTGCTTTTGAAAACATTAAAGAAGCAAAAGTTAAAATAAAATTTTAATTCAATTCAATTATGGAAAATGTAGCGTTAATAGAGTCATTTTCAGAATTTAAGGACGATAAGTTAATTGATAGAGTGACGCTGATGGCGATTCTAGAAGATGTGTTACGTAATGCTTTAAAAAAGAAGTACGGAGACGACGATAACTTTGATATTATCATAAATCCAGATAAAGGTGATTTAGAAATCTGGAGAAACCGTATCGTTGTTGCAGATGGCGAAGTAGAAGATCCAAATCAAGAAATTGCATTATCAGAAGCTCAGAAAATAGAGCCAGATTTTGAAGTTGGTGAGGACGTTGCAGAAGAAGTAAAATTGGTTGATTTAGGAAGACGTTCAATCTTAGCATTAAGACAAAATCTTATTTCTAAAATTCATGAGCACGATAATACTAACATCTATAAGCAGTTCAAAGAATTAGAAGGTGAAATTTATACCGCTGAGGTACATCACATTCGTCATAGAGCAATAATTTTGTTAGACGATGATGGTAATGAAATCATTTTGCCAAAAGATAGACAAATACCTTCAGATTTCTTCAGAAAAGGTGAGAACGTAAGAGGTATAATTGAAAGTGTTGAGTTGAAAGGAAGTAAGCCAGCAATCATAATGTCTAGAACATCACCATTATTCTTAGAAAAGTTATTTGAACAAGAAATACCTGAAGTATTCGATGGTTTAATAACAGTTAAAAAAGTAGTTCGTATACCAGGTGAAAAAGCTAAAGTAGCTGTAGATTCTTATGATGATAGAATAGATCCTGTTGGTGCTTGTGTAGGTATGAAGGGATCACGTATTCATGGTATTGTACGTGAGCTTGGTAATGAAAACATAGATGTTATCAACTACACAAACAATATTCAACTTTTTGTAACCAGAGCATTAAGTCCAGCAAGAGTAACATCTTTAAAATTAGATGAGGAAAACATGCGTGCTGAGGTGTTGTTAAAACCAGAGGAAGTATCAAAAGCCATTGGTAGAGGTGGACACAATATTCGTTTAGCTGGCCAATTAACAGGTTACGAAATAGACGTATTTAGAGAAGGTGCAGAAGAAGATGTAGAGTTAAAAGAATTCTCAGATGAAATCGATGGATGGATTATTGATGAATTCAGTAAAGCTGGTTTAGATACAGCAAAAAGCATTTTAGAGCAAGACGTTGATGATTTGGTAAAACGTACTGATTTAGAAGAAGAAACAATATTAGAAGTTATAAGAATTCTTAAGGAAGAATTTGAAGACTAATAGCAGTTTAACTTTAAAAACAATAGAAGTTAGATTGATATAAAACAGATTTAAGTATATTACAGCAATTTATGGCTCAAATTAGAATTAATAAAGTATTAAGAGAACTAAATATCTCATTAGATCGTGCAGTAGACTTTTTAGAGTCTAAAGGCATCGAAATTGAGAAAAGTCCTAATACAAAAATTTCGCAAGAGGTTTATGACACGTTGTCTGATGAATTTCAAACAGATGCATCTAAACGTGAAAAAGCTCAAGAAGTAAGTGAAGCAAAACTCAAGGAGAAAGAGAAGCTCCGTGAGCAACGCGAACGCGAAATTGAAGAAAAAGAAAAGAAAGAAGCCGCTAAAGAAACTGTAGTTAAAGCTAAAGCTGAGCTTAGTGGGCCAAAGCAAATTGGTAAAATTGATTTAGATAAGAAACCAAAAGCTAAAGAAGAGAAAAAAGAAGCGCCTAAGAAAGAAGAGCCAGTTAAGGTTGAAAAACCAAAGGTGGAAGTAGAAAAACCGAAAAAGGAAGAACCTAAAAAAGAAGAGCCAAAAAAGGTTGAGCCTAAAGTTGAGAAAAAGGAAGAAACTACAGAACCTAGAACTGATGAAAAGTTAAAAACGCAATATCAAAAATTATCTGGTCCGACTACGACTGGTAAAAAAATAGACCTTTCTCAATTCAACAAGCCAAAAAAGAAGAAAGAAGAAAAGAAAACAGAATCTTCTAATGATGGTAATAAGCGTAAAAGACGTAGAATTAGCAAAGGCGGAAACGATAGTGGAGGAAGACCAAACTTTGATAATAGAAGAGGTGGTAAAGGAAGAGGTTCTAGACCAAAAGTAGTTAAGGAAGAGCCTAGCGAAGAAGAAGTACAAAAACAAGTTAGAGAAACACTTGAAAAGCTTCAAGGAAAGTCGAGTAAAGGTAGAGGTGCTAAAAATCGTCGTGAAAAAAGAGATCGACATAGAGAACAATCTGAAAAAGAACTTCAGGCAGAAGCGGCAGAAAGTAAAATACTTAAGGTTACTGAGTTTGTGACCGTAAGTGAAGTTGCTACAATGATGGATGTTGGAGTAACCCAAGTTATTTCTGCATGTATGTCTTTAGGTATGATGGTGACTATGAACCAGCGTTTAGATGCTGAAACTTTATCTATAGTTGCTGAAGAGTTTGGTTACGAAGTTGAGTTTGTAACAGCAGATATCGAAGAGTCTATTGAGACTGTAGAAGATGATCCAAAAGATTTAAAACCACGTGCGCCAATTGTAACAGTAATGGGGCACGTAGATCATGGTAAGACATCGTTGCTAGATTATATTCGTGAAGAAAACGTAATTGCAGGCGAGTCAGGTGGAATTACACAGCACATTGGTGCTTATGGTGTACAATTAGAAAGTGGTCAGAAAATAGCGTTTTTAGATACACCAGGTCACGAGGCCTTTACGGCAATGCGTGCTCGTGGTGCTCAAGTTACTGATATCGCTATTATCGTTGTGGCTGCTGATGATGCTATAATGCCGCAAACAAAAGAGGCTATTTCACATGCTCAGGCGGCTGGAGTACCAATCGTTTTTGCGATTAATAAAATTGATAAACCAGATGCCAACCCTGATAAGGTAAAAGAAGGATTAGCCAATATGAATTTATTGGTAGAAGATTGGGGAGGAAAAATTCAATCACATGATATTTCTGCTAAGTTCGGTACAGGTGTAAAAGAACTTTTAGAAAAAGTACTTCTTGAAGCTGAATTATTGGAGCTAAAGGCAAACCCAAATAAACCAGCGAGTGGAACAGTCGTTGAAGCTTACCTGGATAAAGGTAGAGGATATGTGTCTACGATACTTGTTCAAGCAGGTACTTTAAAAGTAGGTGATTACGTCTTAGCAGGAAAGAACAGTGGTAAGGTTAAGGCTATGCACGATGAGCGTGGTAATGATATAGAAGCTGCTGGTCCATCAACTCCAGTATCTATTCTTGGTTTAGATGGTGCACCTCAAGCTGGTGATAAATTTAATGTCTTTGAAGATGAGCGTGAAGCTAAGCAAATTGCGGCTAAACGTACACAACTACAGCGAGAACAATCCGTAAGAACGCAACGTCATATCACATTAGATGAAATTGGAAGACGTATTGCGCTTGGTGATTTCCAAGAGTTAAATATTATTCTCAAAGGTGATGTGGATGGTTCTGTTGAAGCATTAACAGATTCTTTCCAGAAATTATCAACTGAAGAAATTCAGGTTAATATCATACACAAAGGTGTAGGTGCAATAACAGAAAGTGATGTGCTGCTCGCATCTGCTTCAGACGCGATAATCGTTGGATTTAATGTGCGTCCAGTGGGTAATGCAAGAACAATTGCAGACAAAGAAGAAATAGATATCAGAACATATTCTATCATCTATGACGCTATCAATGATCTCAAGGATGCAATGGAAGGTATGTTATCACCAGAACTTAAAGAAGAAGTTACTGGTACAGCAGAAATAAGAGAAACTTTCAAGATTTCTAAGATTGGTACCATTGCTGGTTGTATGGTTACAAACGGTAAAATTTACAGAAATTCTGGTATTAGACTTATCAGAGATGGAGTCGTAGTTTATACAGGTGAATTGGCATCTTTAAAACGATTTAAAGACGATGTTAAGGAAGTGTCTAAAGGTTATGATTGCGGTATGCAAATTAAAGGATATAATGACATTTATGAAGGTGATATCATAGAAGCTTTCCAAGAAGTAGAAGTGAAAAAGAAATTAAAGTAATTTCTAAAATAGATTTAAAGAAAAAAGCGACTTGTACAAGTCGCTTTTTTTATATTTTTATTTTGTGTCTATCTATTTTTTGTCCGATTTAGGTTGAAAAATAATAGCGTTCATATACTTCTTTTTAATCTTCGCTAAAGCTCTATCAGCTTCAAGTCTAGTTGCAAAATTTCCTACCCAAACTTTATAATTTGGTGTATTCCAAACGATTTCCACTGGCCATTCATCGTAAGCATTCAAAAAGTTAGATTTTTCACGATCTGCCTTGTCTGGATCTATACTTTGGTACACTTGTATTCTGTAAACTTTTGAAGTCTTTATATCCTTTTTGTACTCTAAGAGTTTATCGATGTCGCTGTCTTGGTCTACATTGACCTCACCTTGTTGTGCATTTAAAGTTAATGATAGTAATAATGTTAAAATTGTAGTGCTTATATATTTTATTTTTTTGCTCATAATTAATGGTTTAAATGCAAAGTTATATTATTCAACGATATAGCCACAAAAATGTTATTTAGAATGTGTATAAATTAGTTATTAACACTTCTCTAAGATTTCTAAAATCGACTTTATATCTTACTTTTGCCAGAGTTTCAGAAACATGACTTTTGTCATATTTAACTGAAAAAATCGTACCAAAGTTTAGAAGATAATTCAACTAACAATATGAAACAGGTGATTTACCGTAATTTAACCTCTAAGATACTTAGCCTTGGTTTTATTTTATTACTTACGTTTTCAACTTCACTGACTGCTCAAGAGGGCGACCCAGCAAAGGGAAAATCTTTATTTAACACAAATTGTGCTGCTTGTCATAAATTGGACAAGCCAATGACTGGTCCTGCGCTTCGTAATGTTGAGGCAAGATTAGCTGAAGAAGAAAATTTGGATAGAGAATGGCTTAATGCTTGGATTCGTAACAGTTCTGCGCTAATCAAGTCTGGTGATGCATACGCTAATAAGATTTATAACGAGTGGGGCAAAGTCGCAATGACTGCTTTTCCTACATTGTCAGATCAGGATATTTCTGATATTTTAGCTTATACAGCTGAGCCTCCACCTCCGCCTCCAGCACCCGTTGAAGGTGCAATTTCAGGACAGCCTGTTGAGACAGGAATTTCAAATAACTTAATTCTTGGTGCATTAGCTGTATTGTTTGCTTTGTTGGCAATGGCTTTAGTTTTAGTAAAGCGTACTTTAAATCGTTTTGCTGATGCAAAGGGAATTCAAATTCCTGTAGAGGAACAAAGAAAGCCATTATGGAAAGCGTTTATCGAAAATCAATTTTTAGTATTGGTAACAGCTATTTTCTTTTTATTAGCAAGTGGTTACTTCGCCTATGGTTATTTAATGCAAATTGGTGTCGATCAAGGCTACGAGCCAATACAACCAATACATTATTCACACAGAATACATGCTGGTGACAATGGTATTGATTGTAAGTATTGCCACTCATCAGCTAGAGTAAGCAAGCATTCAGGCATCCCTTCGTTAAATATTTGTATGAATTGTCATAAATCCATTTCTAATGTAGCGCCAGAAACCTTAGCTGAAGGAAAAGAATATGGAGTAGATTACGATGCTGAAATTCAAAAATTATACGATGCTGTTGGTTGGGATGGTACTGGTTACACAGGTGAGTCTAAACCGGTAAAATGGATTCGTATACACAATTTACCAGACTTTGCATATTTCAATCACTCACAACACGTTTCTGTGGCAGGAGTAGAGTGTCAGACCTGTCATGGTCCGGTTGAGGAAATGGAGATAATGTACCAACACTCGCCATTAACTATGGGTTGGTGTATCAATTGTCATAGAGAGACAAACGTAAAAGTTAAAGACAACGGATACTATACTAAAATTCATGAAGAATTATCGAAAAAGTATGGTGTTGATCAGTTAACTGCGGCACAAATGGGTGGATTAGAGTGTGGTAAGTGCCATTATTAATTTTAATAAGAAGTAATTCAGAATTATATGTCATCAAACAAGAAATACTGGAAAAGTGTTGAAGAGCTAAACGAAAACAGCTCTATTGTTGAGACGCTACAGCAAAATGAATTTGTAGAAGAAATTCCAACAGATGAGTTTTTAGGTGATAAAGAAGCTTTAGAGTCTTCTTCAACATCGCGTCGTGATTTCTTAAAGTATGTAGGGTTCAGTACAGCTGCAGCTTCATTAGCTGCATGTGAAGGGCCTGTAATTAAATCTATTCCTTATGTAGTGCAACCAACGGAAATCATTCCTGGTGTTGCAAACTACTATGCAACAACAATTGCAGATGGGTTTGATTTTACAAGTGTTTTAGTAAAAACAAGAGAAGGCCGACCAATTAAGATTGAAAACAACACAGATGCCGCAACGAATGGAATAGCTAATGCCAGAGTGAATGCGTCGGTTTTAGGGTTGTATGACAATCTAAGGGTTAAGTCTCCAATGAAAGGTGATGCTAAGATTTCTTGGGACACCTTCATGTCCGAAACGACTTCAAAATTAAACGGATTAAGTGACGATAAGCATATTGTTTTCTTAACGTCAACAATGCCAAGTCCATCGACTAAGAAATTAGTTTCTGAATTTGCTGAAAAGTATGGTAATGTAAAGCATGTAGTATATGATGCTGTCTCAGAATCAGCAACGCTAGATGCGTACCAAGCTAAATATGGTAAAAGAGGAATGGCTAATTACGATTTCTCTAAAGCAAAAACTATAGTTTCTGTAGGTGCTGATTTTATTGGTGACTGGCAAGGTGGTGGTTTTGTGTCTGGCTATGCTAAAAAGCGTATTCCAGAAAATGGAAAAATGTCGCGCCACATACAGTTTGAATCTAATATGACACTTTCTGGAGCTAATGCAGATAAACGTGTGCCTTTAACGCCTAGTCAACAAAAATTAGCTTTAGCTAAACTATATAGCTTAGTTGTTGGTGGTGCTGTGTCAGTAGATCTGCCTGAAAATATTGCTAAAGCAGTTCAATCTGCTGCAAACGAAATTTCAAAAGCAGGAAGTAATGCGGTTGTTGTTACAGGTATTCAAGATGTAAATGCACAAACAGTTGCATTAGAAATCAACGAATATTTAAAAAGTAAGGCGTTTGATCCTAAAACAACAATAAATACAAGACAAGGAAGTAATAAGGCAGTAATGCAATTGGTAGCTGATATGAAAGCTGGTAATGTTGGTGCTGTTATAATGAATGGTGTTAACCCAATGTATACACTTCCTAATTCTAATGATTTTGAAGAAGGGTTGAAAAAAGCGGAATTATCAATTGCGTTTTCGATGAAGCAAGATGAGACGGCTACTATTTGTGATTACATAGCAGCTCTACCTCATAACTTAGAATCTTGGGGTGATTTCGAATTGAAGACTGGTCATTATTCAATGATGCAACCTACAATTCGTCCTTTATTTGATACAAAACAATTTCAAGAAGTGCTTTTGGCATGGAATGGAAATAGCTCATCATACAGAGATTACTTAAAATCAGTTTGGACTGCTGATATACTAAACGGAGCTTCGTTTAATAAAGCTGTCCAAGATGGATTCTTTGTGTCAACGTCTTCAGCTACTGAAGCTGATGTTGTAACATCAATAGAAAATACAACTGAAGAATCTGAAATGCCTAACGGTAACGCAGCAAGAGCCTTAGCGCGTTCTTCTAAGTCTGGTGGTATGGAGTTAACGCTTTATACAAAAACAGGAATGGGAGATGGTCAGCAGGCTAACAACCCATGGTTACAAGAATTTCCAGATCCAATTTCTAGAACAACTTGGGATAACTATTTAACGGTTTCTAGGGCTGATGCAGAGCAACTTGGTTTAGTAAACGAAAATGTTGCTAACGGTGGCTTAAATGGTAGCTACGCAAAGGTTACTGTTAACGGAGCAACCATTGAAAATGTGCCAGTTTTAATTCAACCTGGTCAAGCTAGGGGTTCTGTTGGTTTAGCATTTGGATACGGTAGAACATCTTCAGCACTAAAAGAAGAAATGAAGACAGGTGTAAATGCCTATCCTTTATATCAAAACCTTAATACTGTACAAGAGGTAACTGTTGAGAAATCATCTGGTATGCACGAGTTTGCCTGTGTACAGTTGCATAATACATTGATGGGTCGTGGAGACATCATCAAAGAAACATCATTAGAGATTTTCAATACTAAAGATAAGCATTATTGGAATGCAGTTCCGGAAGTGTCTTTAAACCATGTTGAAACTCCAGTAACGTCTCCGGATGTAGACTTATGGGATGAGTTTGATCGTTCTATAGGTCATCATTTTAATTTATCTATTGACTTAAATGCTTGTACAGGTTGTGGAGCTTGTGTTATTGCATGTCATGCAGAAAACAACGTACCAGTAGTAGGTAAGTCTGAAATGAGACGTAGTAGAGATATGCACTGGTTGCGTATTGACAGATATTATTCTTCTCAAGATACTTTTGAAGGTGATAACGATAAAAAAGATAATATTTCTGGTTTAGGTAGTTCGTTAAGCGAATTTGGTGAAATGGAAAGTCCAGCGGATAATCCACAAGTAGCTTTCCAACCAGTAATGTGTCAGCATTGTAATCATGCTCCTTGTGAAACAGTTTGTCCTGTTGCAGCAACAGCTCACGGTCGCCAAGGTCAAAACCATATGGCTTATAACCGTTGTGTAGGTACAAGATATTGTGCAAATAACTGTCCTTACAAAGTACGTCGCTTTAACTGGTTCTTATACAACCAAAATGATGAGTTTGATTACTACATGAATGATGACTTAGGTCGTATGGTATTAAACCCAGACGTTACTGTTCGTTCTCGTGGTGTTATGGAAAAATGTTCTATGTGTATCCAAAAGACACAAAAAACTATTCTTGATGCTAAGAGAGAAGGTCGTCCGGTTAAAGATGGAGAATTCCAAACGGCTTGTTCTGCAGCTTGTGGTAATGGTGCGATGGTATTTGGTGATGTTAATGATAAAGAGAGCAAGATTGCTGAACTAAGAGAAGATAATAGAGCGTACCACTTGTTAGAGCACGTAGGTGTTAAGCCAAATGTGGTTTATCAGACAAAAGTACGTAACACAACAGAAGCATAAATTTAAATTAAAGAATCAATTATATAATTATGGCGTCTCATTACGAAGCACCTATTAGAAGACCTTTAGTTACTGGCGAAAAATCGTATCACGATGTTACAGTAGATGTAGCAAGACCGGTAGAAGGCAAAGCAAACAAAGCTTGGTGGATTGTTTTCGGCATTTCTTTGGTTGCATTCCTTTGGGGAATAGGTTGTATTATTTATACCGTAGCAACTGGTATTGGAGTTTGGGGTCTTAATAAGACTGTAAACTGGGCTTGGGATATTACTAACTTTGTTTGGTGGGTAGGTATTGGTCACGCAGGAACACTGATTTCTGCAGTACTTTTATTATTCCGTCAAAAATGGAGAATGGCAATTAACCGTTCTGCAGAAGCGATGACAATTTTCTCGGTTGTTCAAGCTGGTTTGTTCCCAATTATTCACATGGGTCGTCCATGGTTAGCGTATTGGGTATTGCCAATACCAAACCAATTCGGTTCTTTATGGGTAAACTTTAACTCACCATTACTTTGGGACGTATTTGCAATCTCTACATATTTATCTGTTTCATTAGTATTCTGGTGGACAGGTTTATTGCCAGATTTTGCGATGCTAAGGGATAGAGCGGTAAGACCTTTCCAAAAGAAAATATATTCTCTAATTAGTTTTGGTTGGTCAGGAAGAGCAAAAGATTGGCAACGTTTTGAAGAGGTGTCTTTAGTACTTGCTGGTTTAGCAACTCCATTAGTACTTTCAGTACACACAATTGTATCGTTTGACTTCGCAACCTCTGTTATACCTGGTTGGCATACTACGATTTTCCCACCATACTTCGTTGCGGGTGCGATTTTCTCAGGATTTGCGATGGTAAACACACTTCTTATAATTATGAGAAAAGTGTGTAATCTTGAAGACTATATTACGGTACAACATATCGAGTTAATGAACATTGTAATTATGATTACAGGTTCTATTGTTGGTGTGGCATATATTACAGAGTTATTCATTGCGTGGTACTCTGGTGTAGAGTACGAGCAATATGCGTTCTTAAACAGAGCAACTGGTCCTTACTGGTGGGCATATTGGGCTATGATGACTTGTAACGTTTTCTCACCTCAGTTTATGTGGTTTAAGAAATTAAGAACAAGTATTATGTTCTCATTCTTTATTTCAATTGTCGTGAACATTGGTATGTGGTTTGAGCGTTTCGTTATCATTGTAACATCACTACATAGAGATTATTTACCTTCATCTTGGACAATGTTCTCGCCAACATTCGTTGATATAGGAATCTTCATCGGAACAATTGGTTTCTTCTTTGTATTATTCTTGCTGTATTCACGTACTTTTCCAGTGATTGCACAAGCAGAGGTAAAGACGATTTTAAAATCTTCAGGTGAACGTTACAAGAATATTAGGGAAAGAGGTGAAAGCTTAGTTGGAACTGGTGCAGATCCAAGAACTTCCAATACAAATCTAGAACTTACAACATCTACTGAAAACCCTTTACCAGATGTAAATGATGATAAAGTTAACAATCTTCTTGGCACAATAGGAACTTTTGATTCCTCAACTGAAACAGCCGACGATTTAAAGAAAATTAGTGGTGTTGGTCCAAAAATGGAAGAAGTGCTTAATAGTATCGGTATTTATACCTACTTACAAGTAAGTAAGATGACAAAAACAGAATACGATTTGTTAGATTCGATCACAGGTTCTTTCCCAGGAAGAGCAGAACGTGATGATTGGGCGGGACAAGCGAAAAATTTATTAAATAACTAATATAGTATATGGAAGCTTCAAAAGTAATTCATGCTATTTATACAGATGATGATGTGTTAATGTCTGCCGTAAAAAAGGTAAAGGCCCAAAAACATCACATTGAAGAAATATATACACCTTTTCCTGTTCACGGATTAGACAAAGCAATGGGTTTAGCACCAACTAGACTTGCAATAACGGCATTTTTATATGGTTGTGTTGGTTTAACAGTTGCTGTATTAATGATGAATTTTATAATGATTAAAGACTGGCCACAAGATATAGGTGGTAAACCAAGTTTTAGTTATTTAGAAAATATGCCAGCATTTGTACCAATTATGTTTGAGTTAACGGTATTTTTTGCAGCACACCTTATGGTCATTACATTTTATTTAAGAAGTAGAATGTGGCCATTTAAAAAAGCTGAAAACCCAGATCCCAGAACAACAGACGATCATTTCTTAATGGAAATTGCTGTTCATAATAACGAAGGAGAATTAACTTCATTATTACAAGAAACAGGTGCTGTTGAAATTAATATTGTAGATAAAGACGAAGATGCACATTAATATGAAGACATCATTAAAATATATCGGAGTACTAGTTGTATTGGTAGGTTTTGTGTCTTGCCAAAAGAATTCAAGACCAAACTATCAATACATGCCTAACATGTACGAATCTGTTGGGTACGAAGCTTACCAAGAATCTGATGCTTTTGCAAATGGCGTGGAAGCACAGCTACCAGTAGATGGTACAATCCCAAGAGGTAATTTTATGCCTTATGAAATTGAAGACACAAATGAAGGCTATGAAATGGCAAAGGCAACTTTAAAAAACCCATTGGCAGATCCAATTCCTTTAAGTATGGCAGATTCTATCAAAGCGGATCCAAATGTATCTAGAGTTGATTATGCGGTCGGTGGTCCTTTATACACTATCTACTGTGCAATTTGTCATGGAGTTAAAGGTGATGGTAAAGGAAAATTAGTTGAACGCGAAAAGATTTTAGGTGTCCCAAGTTATGATGATGCTGGTAGAGCCATTACAACAGGTAGTATTTACCATGTGATTTATTATGGTAAAAATACTATGGGATCGTATGCTAATCAGTTAAACGAAGAAGAGCGTTGGCAAGTGGTAGCATATGTTGAAAAACTTAAAGCAGATTTAGAAAAATAAGATTTAGATAAAGATTATATAAATGGAATATAAAATTTCAAATCGATTAAGAATGGGTGCTATCATTATGATGGTGCTTGGCTTGATAGGCGTTGTATACGGTTTTATGGATTCGCACAGTGTAACAGAAGCCAATATTTCCGAAGTTTTAGCAGCCGAACATCATGGTCATGGCGATGCTCATGCAATCGAATCTCATGGAAACGAGCATGCAGATTCTGGACATGGAGAAGTTGTAGCCCATGGCGAAGAACACAATGGAGATAAAGCTCATGGTGGATTAACACATCATGAAGAACATGCACTACATCAAATTCACAATAGACCTTATGCGGCACTTTACGTAGGAGCATTCTTTTTCTTTATGATTGCTCTAGGTGTACTTGCCTTTTATGCCATTCAATATGCTGCACAAGCAGGATGGTCACCGGTATTATTTAGAGTTATGGAAGGTATAACCTCCTATGTCTTACCTGGCGGTTTAATTGTACTAGCTATTGCATTTGCTGCAGATAGCCATTTGTTTGTTTGGTTAAAAGAAGGTGTTACAGAAGTTGGCCATGAAAACTATGATAAATTAGTAGCAGGAAAATCTGGTTGGTTAAATAAAACGGGTTTCTTTATCAGAGGTCTCATCTTTTTGGGCGGTTGGTCATTATATAGGTATTTTTCAAGAAAATTCTCTATTGCACAGGACAGTGCTGATGACAATAAAAACTTTAAAAAGAATTTCAGAATTTCAGCAGCTTTCTTAGTATTCTACATCTATACAGAGTCTATGATGGCTTGGGATTGGATAATGAGTGTAGATCCTCACTGGTTTAGTACTTTATTTGGATGGTATGTTTTTGCAAGTATGTTTGTAAGTGGTATAACTGTTATAGCAATGATAACCATCTACTTAAAATCCAAAGGATTATTAGAATTTGTAAATGACAGCCATATACACGACTTGGCTAAATTTATGTTCGGTATCAGTATTTTCTGGACCTATTTATGGTTCTCACAGTTTATGCTAATTTGGTATTCAAATATCCCAGAAGAGGTCACCTATTTCGTTACCAGAATTGAACATTATAAGCTACCTTTCTTCGGAATGTTAGCTATGAATTTCATTTTCCCATTACTGTTGTTAATGAACAGCGATTATAAGCGTATTAATTGGTTTGTAATTATGACAGGTATTGTCATCTTATGTGGACATTATTTAGATGTTTTCAATTGGATTATGCCTGCAACAGTAGTAGATAGATGGTTTATTGGAATGCCAGAAATCGGTGCTATTTTATTATTCGGTGGATTATTCTTATTTATTGTATTTACTGCTTTAGGTAAGGCTCCATTGTTAGCTAAAGGAAACCCATTTATGAAGGAAAGTGAACATTTCCACTATTAATATTTAAAAAAGAACAGAAGTAATAATGACTAGTTTATTAACAATTATAATTGTACTCTTTGTAGCTGTTGCCATTTGGCAATTGATAAAGATTTTTGACTTAGCTCAAGTAGGCGCAAGCAATACTCAGATTGCTGATGATAAAGACAATAAAATGAATGGTTATTTAATGATGGGCTTCTTAGCCTTCATATATATCATTACTATACTTTGTTTTTGGTATTTAGGTGATTTACCATTGATGTCTAATTCAGCTTCAGAACATGGTCCAGGTATAGATAATCTAATGGCTATATCTATGGTCGTTATTTTTATTGTACAAACCGTAACACAATTCTTATTACATTATTTTGCTTTTAAATATAAAGGTGAGAAAGGTAGAAAAGCTTTGTTTTATGCAGATAATAATACCTTAGAGGCCATATGGACTGGTATTCCTGTAATTGTTTTAGCAGGATTAATTATATACGGGTTATTTACATGGAATGATATCATGAACGTCGACGACCAAGAAGACCCATTAATAGTTGAGCTTTATGCACAGCAATTCAACTGGAAAGCAAGATACGGAGGTGAGGATAATGTACTAGGAAAAGCAAACGTTAGACTGATTGATTTAGATAGAGCCAACATATTAGGTGTTGATGAAAATGATCCAAACGCTCAAGACGATGTTATTGTAACGGAATTACACTTACCTGTAAATAGACCAGTTTTATTCAAAATGCGTTCTCAAGACGTATTGCACTCGGCTTACATGCCTCATTTTAGAGCGCAAATGAACTGTGTACCTGGTATGGTAACCCAATTTGGTTTCACTCCAACAGTTACAACAGCAGATATGCGTGAAACAGAAGATATGAAAGATAAGGTTCTTAATATTAATAAAATAAGAACTGAAAAAAGTAAGGAGTTAACTGCAAATGGTGAAGAAGCTTTGGAACCATATGAATTTGATTACCTTTTAATTTGTAATAAAATATGTGGTAAGTCTCACTACAACATGCAGATGAAGATAGTAGTAGAAACAGAGGAAGAGTATAATGCTTGGATGGCTGAGCAGACCACTTTTGCAAAATCATTGAATTAAAAAAAAATTAGAAAAAGAGAATAGATTATGTCAGCAACAGTAGATACACACAATCACGACGATCACGACGTACATCATCACAAAGAAACTTTCGTGACTAAATATATTTTTAGTCAGGATCACAAAATGATTGCTAAGCAGTATTTAATTACTGGAGTAATTGTTATGGGTATCATAGGTATTTTAATGTCTTTGATGATACGTATGCAAATTGCATGGCCAGAACAACCAAATGCTGTTTTTCAAGCACTACTTGGTAAATGGGCTCCAGAAGGGGTTATGGATGCAGATATTTATTTAGCATTAGTTACTATTCATGGTACTATCATGGTATTTTTTGTGTTAACAGCCGGTTTAAGCGGTACATTTAGTAACCTCTTAATCCCATTACAGATTGGAGCAAGAGATATGGCCTCAGGTTTCCTTAATATGGTTTCTTATTGGTTATTCTTTGTGTCTTGTGTTATTATGATATTGTCCTTTTTTGTCGAAGCAGGTCCTGCAGCAGCTGGATGGACGGTATACCCACCACTAAGTGCACTACCAATGGCACAACCAGGTTCTGGTACAGGTATGACAATGTGGTTAGTATCAATGGCTATTTTCATTGCTTCGTCTTTATTAGGGTCATTAAATTACATTGTAACTGTGCTTAACCTTAGAACAAAAGGTATGTCAATGACAAGAATGCCATTAACAATTTGGGCATTCTTCATCACGGCAGTCATTGGTGTAATCTCATTCCCAGTACTATTATCTGCAGCATTACTTTTAATCATGGATAGAAGTTTCGGTACTTCATTCTTCTTATCAGATATATTTATTCAAGGTGAAGTATTACATTACCAAGGCGGTTCTCCAGTACTTTATGAGCATTTATTCTGGTTCTTAGGACATCCAGAAGTATATATTGTATTATTACCTGCTTTGGGTATTACTTCAGAAATTATTGCAACAAATTCTAGAAAACCAATCTTTGGATATAGAGCAATGATTTTATCAATCTTAGCAATTGCATTCTTATCAACGATAGTTTGGGGTCACCATATGTTCGTTTCAGGTATGAATCCTTTCTTAGGTTCTGTATTTACATTTACAACATTGTTAATTGCAATACCTTCTGCGGTAAAAGCATTTAACTATATCACAACCTTGTGGAAAGGTAACCTCCAAATGAACCCAGCAATGCTGTTTTCTATTGGACTAGTTTCTACATTTATCACAGGTGGTCTAACTGGTATTATTTTAGGTGATAGTGCGCTAGACATCAATGTGCACGATACATATTTTGTAGTAGCTCACTTCCATTTAGTGATGGGTATCTCTGCACTGTATGGTGTATTTGCAGGTGTTTATCATTGGTTCCCTAAAATGTTTGGACGAATGATGAATAAGAATCTTGGTTATATCCATTTCTGGATTACTGCAATCTGCGCATACGGTGTATTCTTCCCAATGCACTTTATTGGTATGGCTGGTTTACCAAGACGATATTACACAAACTCAAATTTCCCATTGTTTGATGATACTGCAAACACACAAGTTGTAATTACAGTATTTGCTTTAATTGCCGGTGTAGCTCAAATCATATTCTTATACAATTTCTTCAGTAGTATTTTCTATGGTAAGAAAGCAGAACAAAATCCATGGAGATCAACTACTTTAGAGTGGACGACTCCTGTAAAACACTTGCATGGTAACTGGCCAGGTGCAATACCTCACGTATACCGTTGGCCTTACGATTACAGCAAGCCAGGCCATGATGAAGACTTTGTGCCACAAACAGTACCAATGAAAGAAGGTGAAGAGGAATTACATCACTAAAGTTTAAGACATATAATTATAAAAAGCCTTTCGATTTAAGAAAGGCTTTTTCTTTATATTTGTTTTGTATGAATGAAAACCTAAATCCATCTAACGATAATTATAGTCCAGAAGAACTTGACTTAGAAAAAAAGTTAAGACCTTTAACTTTCAATGATTTTACAGGTCAAGATCAGGTACTAGAGAATTTATTGATTTTTGTTCAGGCTGCTAACTTAAGAGGCGAAGCATTAGATCATACGTTGTTTCATGGTCCTCCAGGACTAGGAAAAACAACTTTAGCACACATACTAGCAAATGAGCTAGATGTAAACATAAAGGTAACTTCAGGTCCTGTTTTAGATAAACCAGGTGATTTAGCAGGACTTCTTACAAATTTAGAAGATAGGGATGTCTTGTTTATTGATGAAATACATCGCTTAAGTCCAATTGTAGAAGAGTACTTATATTCTGCTATGGAGGATTATAAGATAGACATTATGATAGAATCTGGTCCAAACGCAAGAACGGTTCAGATTAATTTAAATCCATTCACTTTAGTTGGCGCTACCACACGTTCAGGATTGTTAACAGCACCTATGAGGGCTCGTTTTGGAATTAGTAGTCGTTTACAATATTATAAAACAGACTTACTTACTACCATTGTACAACGTAGTTCTTCGATATTAAATGTACCTATTTCTATGGAAGCAGCAATAGAAATAGCAGGTCGTAGTCGCGGCACTCCGAGAATAGCAAATGCATTATTGAGACGTGTTAGAGATTTTGCACAGATAAAAGGTAATGGTAAAATAGATATAGAGATTTCCAAGTTTGCATTGGAAGCCCTAAATGTAGATGCTCACGGTTTAGATGAAATGGATAACAAAATCCTCACAACAATAATCGATAAGTTTAAAGGAGGGCCAGTTGGAATTACAACCTTGGCTACAGCTGTTAGTGAAAGTGCTGAAACTATAGAAGAAGTCTATGAACCTTTTTTAATACAACAAGGCTTTATTATGCGTACACCAAGAGGTCGAGAAGTAACAGAGCAGGCTTATAAACATCTTGGAAAAATAAAAGGGTCAATACAAGGCGGACTTTTTTGAATTTGTCATACTGAACTTGTTTTAGCATCTCATTTTAATGTTGAACAACAAATCTAGATACACACAACTTATTAAAACCGAAGCAAAACGCCTCGGTTTTTTATCTTGTGGTATTAGTCAAGCAGGATTTTTAGAAGAAGAAGCCCCAAGGTTAGAATCTTGGTTAAATAAAAATATGCATGGCGAAATGCGTTATATGGAAAACCATTTCGATAAACGCTTAGATCCGACACTACTTGTTGAAGGATCAAAAAGTGTGGTGTCTTTGCTATTGAATTACTACCCTCCAGAGGTTCAAACTAACGAATCTTACAAGTTGTCTAAGTATGCTTATGGTACAGATTATCATTTTGTAATAAAGGATAAACTTAAGTTATTGCTGACTTTTATTCAAGAAGAAATAGGTGAAGTTTATGGACGAGCATTTGTGGATTCTGCACCAGTTTTAGATAAAGCTTGGGCGGCGAAATCTGGTTTAGGATGGATTGGAAAACATTCTAATCTATTAACTCAAAAAGTAGGCTCTTACTATTTTATTGCTGAGCTCATAATAGACTTAGAGTTAGATTATGATACACCAGTTACAGATCATTGTGGTACATGTACGGCTTGTATACATGCTTGCCCAACGGAAGCTATAACAGAACCCTATGTTGTAGACGGAAGTAAGTGTATCTCTTATTTTACAATAGAATTAAAAGACAATTTACCAACGGAAATGAAAGGTAAGTTTAATGACTGGATGTTTGGTTGTGATATTTGCCAAGACGTTTGCCCTTGGAATCGCTTTTCAAAACCACATAAAGAACCTTTATTTAACCCACACCCTGAGTTGTTAGCAATGACAAAAAAAGATTGGGAAGAAATTACAGAAGACACCTTTAGAAAAGTGTTTAAAAAATCAGCTGTAAAACGAACTAAGTATTCTGGGTTAAAACGAAATATTGATTTTTTAAAGGATTAAACTTTTTTTATAAAAACAATAACTTTTTAGACGATTAAGCATTTGCGTATCTTTGCATCTTAATTAAAATTGATTATGAGCAAACAAAGCAAACGAATAGAAGCTTTATTATATCACGCCAAGCCAACTCCAGGAAAGATAAAAGTTGTACCTACTAAGAAGTACGCATCTCAACGCGATTTATCCTTAGCATATTCTCCAGGTGTTGCAGAACCTTGCTTAGAAATTGAAAAAGACGTTAATAACGTTTATAAATATACTGCAAAAGGAAACTTAGTCGCTGTAATATCTAACGGAACAGCGGTTTTAGGCTTAGGAAATATTGGTCCAGAAGCTTCAAAACCTGTAATGGAAGGGAAGGGGTTACTGTTTAAAATCTTTGCAGATATTGATGTTTTTGATATTGAAGTTAATACCGAAAATGTTGACGACTTTATTGAAACGGTTAAAAATATTGCACCAACTTTTGGTGGTATTAACCTTGAGGATATAAAAGCACCAGAAGCCTTTGAAATTGAGCATCGCCTGAAGGAAGAATTAGACATTCCTGTAATGCACGACGATCAGCATGGTACTGCAATAATTTCTGCAGCCGCACTTTTAAATGCTTTAGAACTTGCTAAAAAAAATATTGAGGATGTAAAAATAGTTGTTAGCGGTGCAGGTGCTGCAGCCATTTCGTGTACGCGATTATACAAAGCTTTCGGAGCTAAGAGTGAAAATATTGTAATGCTAGATAGTAAAGGCGTTATTAGAAAAGATAGAGATAACCTTACGTCTCAAAAAGCTGAGTTTGCAACAGACAGAAAAATAAATACTCTAGATGAGGCCATGAATAATGCAGATGTCTTCATTGGTTTATCTATGGCAGATATAGTAACGCCAGAGATGTTAAAATCCATGTCAGCAAACCCAATTGTTTTTGCAATGGCTAACCCAAATCCCGAAATAAATTATGATTTAGCTATAGACACTAGAGAGGATATCATTATGGCAACTGGTCGCAGTGATCATCCAAATCAGGTTAATAACGTACTCGGCTTTCCATTTATTTTTAGAGGTGCTTTAGATGTTAGAGCCACTAAGATTAATGAAGAAATGAAGATGGCTGCTGTTAAAGCGCTATCTAGATTAGCAAAAGAACCAGTTCCAGAACAAGTCAATTTAGCTTATAATGAAACCAGATTAACCTTTGGAAGAGATTATATCATTCCAAAACCATTTGATCCAAGATTAATTGCCGAAGTTCCTCCCGCAGTTGCAAAAGCTGCAATGGAAAGTGGTGTCGCTCAAGAACCAATTGAAGATTGGGATCGTTACAAAAACATTTTATTAGAGCGATTAGGTTCAGATAACAAGTTAGTGCGCCAATTATTGGGTAGGGCACGTACCAATCCTAAAAGAGTAGTTTTTGCAGAAGCTGATCAGTTAGATGTCTTAAAAGCAGCTCAGATAGTATATGAGGAAGGTGTAGCGGAACCTATACTATTAGGTAGAAAGGATGTTATAGAGGATTTGATGTCTGAAATTGAGTTTGATGCAGACGTTGAAATTATTGACCCAAAATCTGACGAAGAAACTGAACGTAAAAACCAATATGCAAAAGTCTATTGGGAAAAACGACATAGACAAGGAGTAACCCTCTATTCCGCTAAAAAGAAAATGCGCGAACGTAATTTCTACGCTGCAATGATGGTAAACGTGGGTGATGCAGATGCCCTTATTACGGGTTATTCTCGGAGTTATCCTTCAGTTGTAAAACCAATGTTAGAGTTGATTGGCATGGCAGAAGGTGTTAATAGGATTGCAACAACTAACGTTATGGTGACGCAACGTGGTCCTATGTTTTTAAGCGATACAGCGATTAATATAGATCCAGATGCAAAAGATTTAGCCAGAATTGCTAGAATGACATCTAGGGTTGCTAGAATGTTTGGTATAGACCCAGTAACAGCAATGATTTCATATTCCAATTTTGGTTCATCAGAAAATCCAAGAGCAAGAAAAGTTCAGGATGCTGTTGCATTCTTACACAAAGCCTATCCAGATATGGTTGTTGATGGAGAACTGCAAACCGACTTTGCTTTAAATGCCAAAATGCTACAAGATATTTTTCCATTCTCTAAATTAGCAGGGCGTAAGGTCAATACACTTATTTTTCCTAACCTTGATGCAGCAAATATTACTTATAAGCTACTTAAAGAACTCAACAAATCAGAATCTATTGGCCCAATTATGATGGGCATGGCAAAACCAGTACATATTCTACAATTAGACGCAAGTGTAGATGAAATTGTTAATATGGCTGCTATTGCTGTTATAGATGCGCAAGAGCGCGAAAAACGTGAGCAAAAGAAGAACTAGTCTTACATTAGTAGCAATCCGTTTATTGTAAATAATTTTATTACATTTGGGACTTTAACCTTTGGTAATAAATGATTACACACTTAGAGGGAAAACTCGTAGAAAAAAATCCTACAGACGTTGTGATAGATTGCAATGGAGTAGGATATTTTATTAATATATCTCTACATACATTTTCTCAAATTCCTGATAGAGAAAATCTTAAGTTACATACGTATTTGCAAGTAAGGGAAGATTCACATAGCTTGTATGGTTTTTCTTCTAAAACCGAGCGAGAAATCTTTAAACTTTTAATTTCGGTTAGTGGAATAGGTGCCAATACAGCGCGTACAATGTTATCTTCTTTAACACCAGAACAAGTTAAAGAAGGTATAGCAACTGGTGATGTAGCTTTAATTCAAAGTGTAAAAGGTATTGGAGCCAAAACCGCTCAGCGTGTTATCATAGACCTAAAGGATAAAGTGTTAAAAGTGTACGGTATAGACGAACTTTCTCTCATACCAAACAATACTAACAAAGATGAAGCGTTATCTGCTTTAGATGTTTTAGGATTTAACAAAAAACAATCCGAAAAAGTAGTTGATAAAATATTACAAGCCCAACCCGATGCCCTTGTAGAGCAAATCATAAAAGAAGCTCTTAAAAACTTATAATACAATTGAATATAACTAACTACAATCAATTAAAATCAATCAGTTTTTATGTGTCATTAGTATTTATGATGCTAGTGAGTGTGTCTGTTTTTTCACAAGAACCAGAAGAGCAAGATTCTACGAAAACAACTTATGCATTGGGGAAGCTAAAAATGCCAAATCCCAATAGTATTGTTTCAAAATATACCTATGACCCTATTTTAGATCGGTATGTATACACTGAAAAAATAGGGGATTTCAATATTAATTACCCTTTAATCCTTACTCCTGAAGAGTTTCAACGCTTAGTTTTAGAAGAAAAGCTAAAAGAGTATTACAAGCGTATGGCAGATGCTGCTGCTGGGCAAAAGGAAGGAAGTGAAGAAGATCAGAAAAATCTATTGCCAGAATTTTATGTCAATTCTGGACTTTTCGAGACTATTTTTGGTGGTAATACAATCAGCGTTATACCTAGTGGTTATGCAGAAGTAGATTTAGGAGTGCTTTTTTCAAGACAAGATAATCCGGCCTTTTCCCCAAGAAACCGAACCAACTTCACTTTTGATTTTGATCAAAGAATAGGATTAAGCTTACTTGGTAAAGTTGGTACTAGACTTCAGGTAACGGCTAATTATGATACAGAAGCAACGTTTGATTTTCAACAAATTGTAAAGTTAGAATATACACCAACTGAGGATGATATTATAAGAAAGATAGAAGTTGGTAATGTAAATATGCCACTTAACAGTTCTTTAATTAGAGGTGCGCAAAGTCTATTTGGTGTTAAAACAGAATTACAATTTGGTAAAACAAGAGTTACAGCGGTTTTCTCAGAACAACAATCGCAGTCTAGATCTGTAGTAGCACAAGGTGGTGGTACATTAGAAGAGTTTGAGTTTTTTGCCAGAGATTATGATGAAAATAGGCACTATTTTTTATCGCATTACTTTAGAGATAATTATGACAAGGCTTTATTACAGTATCCATTTATAGATAATCAAGGTCTGCAAATTACCAGAGTTGAGGTATGGGTAACTAACAGAAACAATCAAACTGAAAATGTAAGAAATGTCGTTGCCTTTCAGGATTTGGGAGAATCAGAAGCTGATAATATTGGCTTAGATCCATTACCTGGTGGTTTTATTAATAATCCTGGTGCGCTTCCAGATAATGGTAATAACGACTTTGATCCCACCAATATTGGTGGAGCAGGTTCATTATTAACTGAAGCAGTTAGAGATATTACCAATGTAGAGGCTGGTGTTTCAGTTAACGTTAACGAAGGATTTGATTATGGTAAGCTCGAAGCTGCTCGTAAGCTTGAGCAAGGACGAGATTATGTTCTAAATACTGAGTTAGGTTATATTTCATTAAACCAACGCTTGTTAAATGATGAGGTTCTAGCAGTTGCGTTTCAATATACAAGAGGAGGTGAAGTCTTTCAGGTTGGTGAGTTTGCCAATGATGGTGTAGACGCTACTCAAGTTAGTCAAGGTAATACAGGTAACCAAGTAATCAACAACCAAAGTTTGGTTCTAAAAATGTTAAAGAGTGCTGTAACATCTGTAGAGCAACCTATTTGGGACTTAATGATGAAAAACATCTATGATACTGGTGCTTTTCAATTAAGTCAAGAAGATTTTAGATTAAATATATTTTATACAGAAGCCTCTCCAGTCAACTATATAAGACCAGTTGAGGGTACAACATTTCCACTTTACAATAATAACACACCATTAGATCCTAACGATGATACTGAAATACAAGAAACACCTTTAATACGATTATTTCATGTAGACCGATTAAATATTAACAATGACCCTCAAGAAGGTGGTGATGGTTTCTTTGATTATGTCCCTGGTCTAACGGTTTTAACGCAAAACGGTAAAATTATTTTCACCAAAGCAGAGCCTTTTGGTCGTTATTTATTCGATGTTTTAGATAACGATGGAAACCCAAGTAATAATGATACGGATTACGAACAAGACATATATACCAACGAAAATCAGGAAAAATATGTTTACGATTTGCTTTACAAATCAACAAAGACGCAAGCCTTAGATGAGGCAGAGAAAAATAAGTTTCAGATAAAAGGACGTTTTAAAAGTAGTGGTGGCGATGGTGGTATCCCTATTGGTGCTTTCAATGTGCCTAGAGGTTCAGTGAGAGTAACAGCAGGTGGTAGAGTGTTGGTAGAAGGTATAGATTATACTGTGAATTATCAGCTTGGTCGCGTAGAGATTTTAGATGAAGCCTTAAAAGCATCAAACACTCCAATTAATGTTTCTGTAGAAAATAATGCGGTTTTTGGTCAGCAAACAAGACGATTTACAGGTGTAAACGTTGAGCACCAATTCAATGAAAATTTTGTCCTAGGAGCGACCCTTTTAAATCTTAACGAGAGACCAATTACTCAAAAGGCTAATTTTAATTCTGAGCCTATTAATAATACCATCTTTGGATTTAATGGTAATTATTCAACAGAGGTACCATTTTTAACGAGATTGGTTAATAAACTTCCAAACATAGATACAGATGTACCATCTAATTTATCTGTTCGTGGCGAGTTTGCCTATTTGTTACCAGGTGCGCCAAAAGGTACAGATTTCGATGGCGAAGCTACAGCCTACATCGATGATTTTGAAGGTACTCAAGGAGCTATAGATTTATTAAGCCCTTTGTCATGGTTCTTATCTAGTAGACCAAAAGAATTGCCTGGAAATATTAGAGGTAGTGATGACAATGGAGAAGTAAGTGGTTATGGTAGAGGATTTTTAAATTGGTATACGGTTGATCCTATTTTTTATAGCACTCAACGTCCAGGCGGCATTAGTGATGACGATGTATCAAATTTATATACAAGACGTGTTTTTATTGAAGAGATTTTTCCAGAGGTTGATGTTGTACAAGGGCAGACCTCTGTGATAAATACACTAGACTTAGCCTATTATCCTGATGAAAGAGGTCCTTATAATTTTGACCCACTTGAAGCTCAAGGAGCTGTAACACCAAATCAACGTTGGGCAGGTATATCTAGACAAATCACCTCTACAGATTTTGAACAAGCCAATGTTGAATATATAGAGTTTTGGGTACAAGATCCATTTATGGATAATCCATCTGCTCAAGGAGGTAAGCTTTTTATTAACCTTGGAAATATTTCTGAGGATGTATTAAAAGATGGAAAAAAACAGTATGAAAACGGACTTCCAGAAGATGGTGATATTTCAATCCTAGAGCCTACGGATTATAATAGTGTAGTGCCTCAAAACCAATCTTTAATTTACACATTTGCTACAACAGGGCAAGAGCGTACTAACCAAGATGTTGGTTTAGACGGTTATGATGATGCTGAAGAAATAGCTGTGTACGGTACCCAGTTTGGTGATGATCCCGCAAACGATAACTACACGTACTACCTAAATACAGATGGTGATATCTTTGAGCGTTACAAGCAGTACAATGGTTTACAAGGTAACACTCCAGATGTGTTTACAGATACCAATAGAGGATCTACAACACAACCAGATGTAGAGGATATTAATCGTGATAACACTATGAATACTATTGATAGTTATTACGAATATGAAGTAGAAATAAACCCAAACAATTTAAATTTAAATAACCCATTAATCTACGACACAAAAGAAAATATACCAGTAACGCTTCCAAATGGAGACACACGAAGTGTTAATTGGTATCAGTTTAGAATCCCTATTAATGAACCAACAAATGAAATAGGTGGTATATCAGACATTAGATCTGTACGTTTTGCACGTATGTATTTAACAGATTTTACTGAAGACGTGGTATTGCGTTTTGCGACTTTAGATTTGGTGAGAAGTGATTGGAGGCGTTTTACATTAGATTTAGATAATGATCCAACTAATAACAGCGCAAATGCAGAGTTTAACGTTGGTATTATTGGAGTTCAGGAAAATGATGGGGATTATGTTATACCACCAGGTGTAAGACGTGAAGAACTAAATAATAACAATAACATTATAAGACAGAATGAACAGTCTTTAGTGTTAGAGGCTTGTGAATTAGAACCAGAAGATTCTAGAGGTGTGTTTAAAAACATCAATGTAGATATGCGTCAGTACAAAAAGCTACGTATGTTCTTACATGCCGAAGCGCAGGAGGGTCAATCGCTTCAAGAAGGTGAGTTGATTGCTTTCATAAGAATGGGTAATGACTTTACGCAAAATTTTTATCAAATAGAGATTCCTTTATTGCCAACCGATTTGGTGGATGGTAATTTATCAATTGAAGAACGTATTTGGCCAGCCGTAAATGAAATTAATATCTCGTTAGATATTCTTCAAGATATTAAATCTCAGGGAATTTTTGATCAAACTTTATCTAATGAAGACCCAACATTTTACGATGTTGTAGATGGTGTGCTAAATGAAACACCAGTTGCAGAATTTTCTCCTTTACCTACAGGGCAACAACGTGTCGCAATAAAAGGTAATCCTAATTTTGGTGACATTAGAGTACTTATGGTCGGTCTTAAGAATTCTGGTGTAACTGGCACAAATGCATGTGGCGAAGTTTGGTTTAATGAGTTGCGCATGTCCGATTTAGAAAACGAAGGTGGTTGGGCTGCTGTTGTGAGTATGGATTCTAATATCGCAGACTTTGCAGATATTAGTGCTACAGGTAGACGTAGTACTATTGGTTTTGGTGGTATAGAGCAATCACCAAACGAACGAAGTAGAGAAGATGTAAAACAATACGACGTTGTTACCAATGTGCAGCTTGGACAATTGTTACCAAAGAAATGGGGAATTCAAATCCCTTTCAACTATTCGCAAAGTGAAGAAATTATTACACCTCAATTCGACGAGTATTATAGAGATATAGAACTACAAACGCAGCTAGATAATACTACCAATCAAGATTCTATACTTAGAGTAAATGAGAATTATACAAAACGTAAGAGTATTAACTTTATTGGAGTTAGAAAACAGCGCACAGGAGAAAAGAAACAACGTTTCTATGATGTGGAAAACTTAACCTTTAACTATTCGTACAATAAAGTAGAGCATCGTGATTTTGAAATTGAAAATTCTTTAGACCAGAACATAAGAGCAGGTGTTAATTATAATTATGCTTTTGAGCCTGCCAGAATAGAACCATTTAAAAAGAATGATTCTTTATTTACAGGAAAGTATTGGAAGATTCTAAAAGATTTCAATCTTAATTTATTGCCGTCTAACATTTCGGTAAATACAGATATTAATAGGCAGTTTAGTAAACAAAAGTTTAGAGAAGTAGAACTCGGAGGAGATAATATTGGTATTGAAGAATTATTTAGAAGAAACTACACTTTTGATTTTCAGTACGTCATTAATTACAATCTAACAGATGCATTAAGTCTTAATTTTACTGCAGCCAATACAAATATTGTTAGGAATTACTTTATTGATGACCAACTCAATGGAAGACAAGATCCAACACTAGATGTTTGGGATGGTTTCTTTGATTTTGGTGATCCAAATTTCCAAACGCAACAGCTTCAGGTTAATTATGAATTGCCGTTGTACAAGATTCCTGCTTTAAGCTTCTTAAGAACTACCTATACATATAACGGAGCATTTCAGTGGCAAAAAGGGTCTGATTTAAATGAAAATTTAGTAACCGATATCGGAACATTCAACCTAGGACATTCTATACAAAATTCTAATACCCATAATATTAACTCTACCTTAAACATGGAGACTTTTTATAAGTCCATAGGTTTGGTTAGAAAAAATAACAGGCGAGGAAGATCAAGAAATACAAGGGCTAAAGCAAGAGCTGCAACACCAGATACAGATAAATCTTTAAGCAATAACGATCAAAAGAGAGATCCTAGTAAGTTGAGCACAGGAAAGAAAGCTTACAACACATTGGTAGATATTGTTACTATGGTAAAGCGTATTCAATTTGGTTACAGTGAAACTAATGGTACATATTTACCAGGATATTTACCAACACCTGGTTTTATAGGAACATTAAGACCAACCTGGGGTTACACCTTCGGTAGTCAAAGAGATATTAGAGATTTAGTAGCGAGGAATGGGTGGCTAACAAGATTTCCAGATTTTAATCAACAGTTTACTTCAGTAAAAAATACCACTTTAGATTATTCTGTTAATGTTGAGCCAATGCGCGATTTAAAAATCGATTTAATAGGAAACAGAACCTACGCAGAGAACTTCACAGAAAACTTTAGAGTTGATGAAATTGATGATGAATTAACTTATGTTCCTCTTACACCAAATACGTTTGGTAATTTCAACATATCTACAGCATTAATTAAGACAGCATTTGGCAAAAGTGATGAAAACCAATCTGATGCTTTTGATGAATTTAGAGACAATAGATTAATAATTGCTAACCGTCTTGCAAGAGAATTCTACGGGAATACACCATTTAATACAGATGCAGAAGGTTATCCGATTGGATTTGGAAAGAATAGCCAGCGTGTACTGTTACCTGCATTTCTTTCGGCTTACCATGGTACTGACCCAGAAAAGGTAAGCACAAGAGCATTTAGAGATGTGCCTATACCAAATTGGACTCTAAAGTATACTGGATTAATGAAAATTCCTTGGTTTAAAAAGACATTTAGACGTTTTTCAATTCAACATGGTTATAGATCCAGATATACAATTAATCAGTTTAGAACTAACCTAGATTATGATGATTCGGTTGATAATTTAGTAATAGATTCTGGTACAGGAGTAGGATCAATAAATCCTGCAAACCAAGATGCTAATGGAAATCTAAAAAATAGAACACTCTACAGCAATATCAATTTAGAAGAGCAATTTAGTCCGTTGGTTCGTTTAGAGTTTGAAATGAAAAATTCTATTAAAGTCTTGGCAGAAATTCAAAAAGACAGAATGTTGTCGTTAAGTTTTGATAACAATTTGCTTACTGAGATTCAGGGTCAGGAATATACATTAGGCTTGGGTTATCGTATAAAGGATCTTAGAATTAGATCTGCTTTGGCAGGTTCTAAACAAGTTGTGAAGAGCGATTTAAACATGAGGGCAGATATCTCAGTAAGAGATAATAAAACAATTATTAGATATTTAGATTTAGATAACAATCAAATAACGGCAGGGCAAACTATATGGAGCGGAAAGTTTTCAGCAGACTATGCATTCAGTAAAAACCTAACAGCTATTTTCTATTTTGATTATACTTTCTCAGATTTTGCAATATCTACATCATTCCCACAAACCTCATTAAGGTCTGGTATTACGCTACGATATAACTTTGGAAATTAATTTTGAGATTTTGGTTTGAAAACAAGCAATTAAAAAATTACTTTTGTTGCACTAATATATTATACATTTTAAGATGAATATACCATCAGAATTAAAGTATACCAAAGACCACGAGTGGATAAAAATAGAAGGTGATATCGCCATAGTAGGTATTACAGATTTTGCTCAAGGAGAATTAGGTGATATTGTTTATGTAGAAGTTGAAACTGTTGACGAAACTTTAGACGCAGAAGAAGTGTTTGGTACAGTTGAAGCTGTAAAGACCGTTTCAGATTTATTTTTACCGTTATCTGGCGAGATTGTTGAGTTTAACGAAAGTCTTGAAGACGAGCCAGAAAAGGTAAATGCAGACCCTTATGGTGACGGTTGGATGATTAAGTTAAAATTTTCTGATGCATCTCAAGTAGACGATTTATTATCTGCAGAAGATTATAAAGCTTTAATAAGTGCTTAGAAAACTGCTGTTATCAGTTGCTGTTATCTATACATTAGCACTGATTATTGCAACGTTTATAAATCTAAATGGAGTACCAAGTTTAGGCTCTTCCTTTGATGATAAAATATATCATTTCATAGCCTATGCTGGTTTAGCTGGTTTATGGACAACTTATTTTAAACCAAGTCATAAAAAGCAAACATTATGGTTTGTATTTGTCGTTGTTATCTTGTTTGGGGTTTTGTTAGAGCTTATGCAACATCAACTTAATCAAAACCGTACCTATGATACATACGATTTGTTAGCAAACTGTTTGGGTGTTGTAGTTGGCACGTTAATTGCAGCAAGATTAGATATAATAAAGTTAAAATAAATAGAAGTTTTGCTTTTTTTCTTATTATTTAATTAAATTAGCAACTCTATAAAATAAAGTATAATATGGAACCTAAGAAGAATCCAAAATCAGATGTAAGTAGAAACAGTTCTTTGTATTTTGCTGTAGGATTAGCACTCATGCTAGGTATCACTTACATGGCAATAAACTACAAAACTTATGATAAAGCTGATGTTGTTGCCGATACGCTTAATCTAGATGATGAGTTTGAAGAAGAAGCACCAATAACAGAACAGATTGTTACTCCACCACCTCCACCACCTCCACCACCAGCAGCGCCTGAAGTGATCGAGGTAGTAGAAGATGAGGTAGAAGTAGAAGAAACCGTTATTGAGTCTACAGAAACTGAAATGGAAACAGAAATTGTTGAAGTAGAAGAGGTAGAAGTAGAAGAAGTAGAAGAAGACTTAGAGGTACCTTTCCACGTTATTGAAAACGTAGCTGTTTTTCCTGGTTGTGAAAACGAAAAAGGGAATGCTGCCAAGAAAGAATGTATGAATGAAAAGGTAAATAAATTTATTCAAAGAAAATTTAATACAGAATTAGCACAAGACTTAGGATTGGCTCCAGGAAAGAAAAGAATCTTTTGTAGGTTTAAAGTTGATAAAAACGGAAACGTTACTGCGATTCAGACACGTGGTCCACACCCAGCTTTAGAGAAAGAAGCTCAGAAAGTTTTGGCTAAGCTTCCAAAAATGAAGCCTGGTAAGCAAAGAGGTAAAGCTGTAGTAATGCCTTTCTCAATTCCAATTGTATTCCAAGTACAAGATTAGATTAGACGAAAGATAATATTATATTATAAAAATCCCGTTCAAAATTAATTGGACGGGATTTTCTTTTTGGTATGCTTATTGTGACTTTATCATAATATTAACATTTTAAATAATACGTATTATGAAAAATTCGAAAAAAAATCTCAATAGTACTGGTCAGAGTACTGCTGAGGTGAGAAAACCACAAAAGCATGATGCAAATTTACAAAAAAACTCAACCCTATATTTCCAAATAGGGTTGATTCTTTGTTTATTGGCTACCTATGGACTGTTTGAAATGCAGTTTCAAGAGAGAACAATTAAAGTTGATTTTGATGTACCTCCAGAATTAGCAACTACTGATGTCGCACCAGATTATCGTGTTGAGGAAGTTGTTCAGAAAAAAAATGAACCAAAAGTTGAAAGAAGTACAGAACTAAAAGATGTTTATAAAGAAGTAGAAAATAATACTCCCGACGTAGAACAAAAAATCTTTACACCAGACGACCCTAAACCAGCAAAAAACCCTGTGAAGCCAGGAGAAATTAATGTTGTTGAAGTGCCAGTAGACCTACCTCCAGTTGATTTTGTAAAAGTTGAAGTAGTGCCTGTATATCCAGGTTGCGAAAAAAAGAAAACCAATGAGGATAAAAGACAATGCATGTCAGATAAAATAAGCAAGCTTGTTAGCAAAAAGTTTAATACAGATGTAGCAAACGACCATGGTATATCTGGCTTACAGAAAATTCAAACGCAATTTACTGTAGATAAAAATGGAAACATTACAGATGTAAAGATTAGAACTCCACATCCAGTATTAGAAAAAGAGGCATTGCGAGTTATAAATAAGATACCTGTGATGAAGCCTGGATACCAACAAGACAAACCAGTTGGTGTTATCTATAACCTGCCAATTAAATTTATGGTAAGAGACTAAACTTAAATTTCATATGCTTTTAAAACCGTTACTAACAGTAGCGGTTTTTTGATATAGGGTTACTAAAAAAAATAAGTATCTTTCGACCATTAATTATAGGTTTTCATGAAGCATATTTGGCTTTTTACGGTTTTATTAATTTCTTTTTTAAGTACTGCGCAAACACTTTCAACTTACGAAAAGCCACCAGTTTTTAGTGAATGTGATTCACTAAGTGTAGATCAATTAAAACCGTGTTTCAATTTTACATTAAACAATTTCATTTATAACAATTTTAAAATCCCTGAAATTGTTTCCAATGAAGATTATACAGGTGATGTTCAGGTTCTTTTCGAAGTTAGTAAAGAAGGAGAGTTCAGGGTTATTTATGTAGATGCTATCTATGACGAATTGAAGGAAGAAAGTAAACGCGTCTTTGATGCTTTACCTAAAATAAAACCAGCAACATATAATTCTAAGCCTACTTTTGTTCAATATAGTTTAAGCATAACGATACCTTTAGAAAAACCAATTAAGGAAATTGGAGGTAGAGGAGAAGGTCTTCAAAAAGATGCCAATTTTAAAGAAGAAGATAGTTTAAATGCAACATTGTCTGATGAGTTTGATAACGTTAATGCAAGTCTCAAACCTTATGAAAAGTTAGAGTATAGTAGTCAGTTAAACATACCTTTTACACATTCGTATTATGCACGTTTTGATGACGAAATGAATGCCATTGGTACTAATAGTCATACTGCTGCTAAACCATTTATCCATACAGATGTTGCAAAATATTATGACATTAAAGCAGAAAAAGAAAGTCTGGCAAAAGCAACCGATAGTTGGTTTGGGAGAAAGCTTTATAATGAGCATTTGGTGCAGGTACAAGGAAAAGATTACTGGTTTACAGTAGATCCAATAGTAGATTTACAACTTGGTGCAGAAACTGAGGGTGACGATGGTACTTGGAATAATACAAGAGGTGTATTTATACAAGCAGGATTCGGCAAGCGCTTTAATATATCGACTTCTGTGTACGAAAGCCAAGGCAGGTTTGCAGATTATTTTAATGCATATGCAGAAAGTTTGAGGGCTTTTGGTCCTGATCCTGCAATAATTCCTGGTAGAGGTATTGGAAAAAGGTTTAAAGAAAATTCGTACGACTATCCTGTGGCAGAGGCTTATTTGTCTTATACACCAGCAGATTTTCTAAACATTCAGTTTGGGCATGGTAAAAACTTTATTGGTGATGGTTACCGTTCATTATTTCAAAGCGATGTAGCGAGTCCATATCCTTTTTTAAAATTAAATACAACATTTTGGAAAATAAAATATACAAGCACATGGATGTGGCTTAAAGATGTTAGACCAGAAGTAGTTGTGGATGACGCTTTTTTAACAAAATACATGGCAAATCATTATTTAAGTTGGAATGTCTCCAAAAGGCTTAATATTGGCTTGTTTGAGTCGGTGATGTGGGTAGATACCAACGGCAGAGGTTTTGATGTTAATTATCTTAATCCAATTATTTTCTTTAGAGCCATTGAGTTCCAAACAGGACAAGGAGCAGGAAATGCTATTTTAGGTCTAAGTGCAAAATATAAATGGAATAATAAGGTGAATCTTTATGGGCAATTCATACTAGATGAATTTTCATTAAGTGATGTCACAGGTGGAAATAAAAGCTGGAAAAACAAGTTTGGTTTTCAGTTAGGTGCTAAATATTTCAACGCATTTAAAGTAGATAATTTATTGCTTCAGGCAGAATATAATCAAGTGCGCCCTTATACGTATTCACACAACACGGAAATTCTAAACTATGGTCATTTTAATCAGCCAATGGCTCATCTTTGGGGAGCAAACTTTAGAGAACTAGTATTGATAGGTCGTTATAATTATAAACGTTGGTTTGCCGATACAAAGCTTATAATAGGTCAAAGGGGTTTCGATTTTAATACTGATGAAGATAGCTTTGCATATGGTGGAGATATCTACACTAACGAAAATGATCGTGTTGGTAATGTTGGAATAACTATTGGACAAGGAAATAAAACCAATAGTTTTATGTGGGAGCAGCAAATGGGTTATTTACTTAATCCTGAAACGAATTTAAAAGTTTTTGCCAACATTATTTATCGAGATTTTAATCCGCAAACCATTACTTCTTCTACAACAGACTCAAACACCCTTTGGTTTAGTTTAGGCATCCGAACAGATCTTTTTAATTGGTATAACGATTTTTAAAGATTAACCTTTATTAAAGTTTTCTAATAGCGTTGGTGAAAACCTTTTTTCAAAGTATCTTTGCACTCGCTAAGAATAGGACAAATAACTAGATTTGAGCAGTACAGAATCTTCGGTATCAAAAACTTCTGTAATAACAGATTTTAAGGAAATCACCAAAATGGGATTGTCTGTTAGTGTTGTGTTTTCTGCACTGGCTGGATATTTGTTGGGGGCAGACACTATAAATTATACCACGCTTATGCTTCTGGCCCTTGGAGGATACTTTATGGTTGGCGCTTCAAATGCCTATAACCAAATTATTGAGCGAGACTTAGATGCTTTAATGGATCGAACAAAGAACAGGCCTATTCCTGCTGGTCGTATGTCTGTTAATACAGCATTTATTATTGCAACCGCATTTACAATTTTAGGTATTGTTACGCTTTACAATATCAATCCAAAAACAGCAATGTGGGGAGCAATCTCCATTTTTTTATATACAAGTGTTTACACACCTCTAAAAACAAAAACACCACTGTCTGTGTTTGTAGGAGCTATACCAGGAGCTATTCCTTTTATGTTAGGTTGGGTAGCAGCTCGAGGAGAGTTTGGTATTGAGCCAGGAACATTATTCGCTATTCAATTCTTTTGGCAATTTCCGCATTTTTGGTCAATCGGTTGGTTTTTATTTGACGATTATGAAAAAGGAGGATTCTTTATGTTGCCAACAGGAAAACGAGATAAGGGTACAGCTGTACAGATAATTATGTATAGCGTTTGGACAGTTTTGGTATCTATAATTCCTGTATTTGGTTTTACAGGAGATTTAAAACTATCAATTCTAGGTGCTGTTGTTGTATTTTTATTAGGAGTACTGATGTTGGTTTTTGCATTAAGGTTATTTAAACAACGAACAGTAAAAGCTGCTAAGCAACTAATGTTGTCTAGCGTATTTTATATTACGATGTTACAAATTATATATGTTGCAGATAAATTTTTGAGATAGATGGATTTAACAGAAGGAACACGTCAAGAAAAAACAGCCAGATCAAAAAAAATGATGCTTTGGTTTGGTATAGGATCTTTAATAATGTCCTTTTCGGCATTGATAAGTGCTTTTATTGTAAGCTCTAAACAAAGAAAAGATAAAGATTGGTTAAGCAGTTACGATTTGCCAAACGCGTTTTATATAAGTGTAGCTATTATATTATTGAGTAGCTTAACTTTTGTATTAGCAAAAAAAGCACTAAAACAAAATAACAGACAAATGACAACCGTATGGTTGTTAGTTACTTTTATTTTAGGAGTTGGATTTGTTTTTAGCCAGTTTGAAGGTTTTAGACAAATCATACAAGCAGGATACAATTTTACCGGTCCAACAAGTAACATCACAATGTCTTACATCTATTTGATAGCTGTTGTGCACATATTGCACGTCATTGCTGGTTTAATTTGTATACTTGTTGTTATTTATAATCATTTTAAACAAAAGTACAACACCAACAATATGTTGGGATTAGAACTGGCGGCAAATTTCTGGCATTTTGTAGACCTGCTTTGGCTTGTGCTCTTTTTGTTTTTATATTTTTTTAGAGACATAATTTGATTATTTTTGTCCAATCTTAAAATTTAATTAATTTCTATGGATTCTACAGTATCAAGTACTGGCACAGAAGGGAAAATTTGGGGAGGAGGAAATAAACCTCTAAAGGCAAGTTATGGTAAGATGATGATGTGGTTCTTTATCGTTTCTGATGCATTGACATTTTCAGGTTTCTTAGCAGCTTATGGCTTTTCTAGATTTAAATTTATAAAAGAGTGGCCTATTGCAGATGAGGTGTTTACTCACGTTCCCTTTTTACATGGTCAAGAATTACCAATGATTTACGTTGCTTTCATGACGTTTATTCTTATTATGTCTTCAGTGACTATGGTATTAGCTGTAGACGCAGGGCATCATATGAATAAGGCAAAAGTAACCTTGTATATGTTCTTAACCATCATTGGTGGTTTAATATTTGTTGGATCTCAAGCCTGGGAATGGGCAACATTTATTCAGGGAGATTATGGAGCTGTGCAGACTAAGGGTGGAAATATCCTACAATTTGGTGAGTATGTTACAGTAGATGGTGCAGAAAAATTCAAGAGAGTATCTATAGATGATTTTGCTGTTAGTATTCCTGACGTGCGCGAAGAGCACGAAAGAAAGAATGGTTTATGGTTTAGGGAAGAAGCTAGTCTGCCACCTTATACAGTAAACGAAATATTTCAAGGTTTAGAAGCTAATCCAAATATATTAGTCAGAACACAATTGATAAATGAAGAAGGACAAAAGACTGTTCTTTCTAGAGAAGAGTCATTGAAACAAATTAAAGAGAATGGAAGTCTTGTGGTAAAAGGAGCTAACCTTAGAGTCAATGAATATGGTACTTCACTTTTCGCTGACTTCTTTTTCTTCATTACAGGATTTCACGGATTCCACGTATTTTCGGGAGTTGTACTAAATATCATCATATTCTTTAACGTGGTATTAGGTACATACGAAAGAAGAGGTAGCTATGAAATGGTTGAAAAAGTTGGTCTTTACTGGCACTTTGTCGATTTAGTTTGGGTATTTGTATTCACCTTCTTCTACTTAGTTTAAAATAGAATTAGATAATAAATTATGGCACACGAACATAAATTAGAGATATTTAGAGGACGTTGGAAATTTAAATCTAACACGCAAAAAATTTGGGGTGTACTGGCATTCTTAACTTTTGTAACTGCTATAGAAGTAGTACTTGGTATATACAAGCCAGAAATACTAATGAACACTTGGATCAGTCCTTTAGAAGGTGGATTCTTTGCAACAATTGGTAATATTATTCTATCACCATTTGTATACATGAAGCCTTTGAACTTAATATTTATCCTCTTGACTATTGTAAAAGCTTACTATATTACATGGGACTTCATGCACATGAGAGATGAAGTAAAAGCCTTGAGACGTATGGTAGTTTGGACAGGTGTTTTCTTAATCTGTTATTTAATCTTTATCTTACTACAAGAAGGTGGTTATGTATTTGAAGTTTACAATGCAGATGACGCTTTAATTACAAGAGACTTCTAAACTCAAAATATTGAGTTAAATGATATTAAAAAGGTGGTTTTTCTAAACCACCTTTTTTATTTTTGCAATATGGAATTAAGTAGCAAAAAACGCAATATTGTCTTAAGTATTTTATTCTTTCTACCAGTAGCATTTATACTTGTAATGTTGCTTTCTAAGGACAATTATAATCCTTTAGATATTGTTAAGGAAGGGGTCGTGGAATTGCCTGATAATAAAGATAAATTGCAGTTGAAAGACCACATTACTATTCTGTCGTTCTTAGGAAAAAAACCGATGGAAAATTCCACAGCAGCTTTTAATTTGAAAGAGCTGGTCTACGATAGAAGTAAAGGGTTTAAGACGTTTCAGGTAGTAATGTTACTACCTTATGAGGCAAAAACTGAAGCCGAAGCCTTGCTTAAGGAAATCAAGTCTTACGAAGATTTGCGCTTTTGGCATTTGGTTTATGCAGACGACTCTGATATCAAGCGTGTGTTTAATAGCTTAAAATCTGAAGAAGCGTTGGATAATAATCTTTCTAGTAGTATGGTTTTTATTATTGACCGAGATTTGAATCAAAGAGGACGATTAGATGACAGAACTGAAAAAGAGATTGAAGCAAATAAGCCACTTTATAGTTTGTATAGCTATGATTGTGTGGAAGTAGCGGAGTTAAAAAATAAAATGGCAGCAGAAGATATGCGTGTGCTGTTTAAAGAATATAGAGACAAGCGTAAGGGTGATTTTGACCATTCTAGTCAAAGAAGAAGTAAAGATTTAAAACAAACCAATGAGTAGCAAAACCAATTATTCATACGTAGGTATAGCATTTATAATTTTAGTTTTTGGCATCATATTTATTCCAAAAATCATTAGTAGAATTAGCAATGATGACATTACCAGAGATGAAAGTCGAAGCGAAAATGTTTCTAACAATATAAAAGGAACTAAAAGTGATTTAGCCTATCTAAATATTGGTGACAAGCCAAAAAAGATACCTGCCTTTAGCTTTATAGATCAAAATGGAAATACCATTACTAATGAAGATTATTTAGGTAAGGTGTACGTTGTAGAGTTCTTTTTTACTACTTGCCCAACAATATGTCCAATAATGAATCGTAATTTGGTGAGTGTGCAAAATTATTTTAAAGATTTCGAAAATTTTGGAGTAGCCTCATTTACAATTAATCCTGAAGTCGATACACCAGAGGTTCTGAAAGCTTATGCTGAGGCCTACGGAATTAATAATCCTAATTGGCACTTAATGACTGGTAATGAAGATGCTATTTATAAACTAGCCAACGAAGGTTTTAACCTATATACAGCAAAAGACGAATCTGTCGAAGGAGGGTTTGAACATTCAGGTAATTTTGCCTTAATAGATAAAGAAGGATATATACGTTCTAGAAGAGATAATTTTGGAAATCCTTTAATATTTTATAATGGTCTAATCTCTGAAGAGGATGGTGTTGATGATGAAGGCATTCCTCAAGAAATAACAATTTTAAAAGAAGATATTGCTAAACTATTGAAAGAATAATATGAGTACTGTTGATTTAGAAAAAGAAAAAAAATATAATAAGTGGATTGTAGCACTTTCAGTGATAATTCCTGTTGCAGTGGCAGCCCTTTTTGGTATTAATCTTAGAGAGCTAGGCTTTGATGTAGAACCTTTAACAATGTTGCCACCAATTTACGCAACTATTAACGGACTAACAGCAATAGTTTTAATCGTGGCTGTAGTGGCAATTAAAAATAAGAACAGAACCTTGCACGAAAACCTTATGAAGTTTGCAATTGCTTTATCGGTAATTTTTTTAGTAATGTATGTTGCTTATCACATGACGAGCGATTCTACAAAATTCGGAGGTGAAGGTGCTGTAAAATATATTTACTATTTCATTCTTATAACTCATATCTTACTTTCGGTTGTAATTATACCTTTTGTGCTAGTTACCTATGTAAGGGCAATAACTAACAACATTGAGCGTCACAAAAAAATAGCTAAAATAACATTTCCGTTGTGGCTCTATGTTGCAGTAACTGGTGTTATAGTTTACTTTATGATTTCTCCTTATTACGCATAAAAATGAAACAGAAAACCATCTTTTTTTTAATCGTTTTTTTCTTTCATATAAAGATGAATGCCCAATGTGCAATGTGTAGAGCAGTACTAGAAAGTGGCGATGATCAATCTGCAGCTGCAGGTATTAATGATGGTATAATGTTTCTAATGGCTGTGCCTTATGTTCTGGTTGCGGTCATAGGTTTTTTTGTATACCGAACTTTCAACAATTCAAAAAAATCAAAAAAAACAACTTAGAATTTGTAACAAATTTCTGTTTTCTTAGTCTTAATCATAGGGTTTTAAGCTAAAGTCTTAACAATTTGTTGGCACAAAAGCATTGAGATTTTCTTAAACTTGTATCAGTTAACCAATCAAGTTATGATTCAGATTAAAGATTTGCATAAGTCTTACCATATGGGAAGCAATTCGCTTCACGTTTTAAAAGGCATAAATTTTAATGTAAGTGAGGGAGAACTTGTATCCATAATGGGTTCTTCAGGTTCTGGTAAATCTACGTTATTAAACATTCTGGGAATGTTAGATGAAGCTGATTCTGGTCAATACATTCTGGATGGAGTTCCTATCAAAAATCTCAACGAAAAAATAGCCGCAAAATATAGAAATGAGTTTTTAGGATTCATCTTTCAATCCTTTAATCTTATTAATTATAAAAGTGCATTAGATAACGTTTCAATGCCATTGTATTATAAGGGTATAAAACGAAAAGAGCGTACAGATAAAGCAATGCATTACCTCGAAAAAGTTGGTCTTGCAGAATGGTCTCACCATTTACCTAGTGAGTTATCCGGTGGGCAAAAGCAACGTGTTGCTATAGCCAGAGCACTAGCGAGCGAGCCCAAAGTGCTTTTGGCAGATGAGCCTACAGGTGCATTAGACACAAAAACATCTTACGAGGTTATGGATCTTATTCAAGGGATTAATGACGAAGGAAAAACAATCCTGGTCGTAACTCACGAGCATGATATAGCACAAATGACCAAACGCATCGTTAATCTTAAAGATGGTGTAATAATAGATGATAGTAAAGTGGAACAAGTAAGAGCTTTAACACATGTTTGATTTAGAACGGTGGCAAGAAATATTTGAAACTTTACGGAAAAATAAACTTCGTACATTTTTAACTGGGCTTTCGGTAGCATCAGGAATTTTTATTTTGGTTATCCTTTTAGGCTTTAGCAAAGGCATAGAAAATGGTGTAAAATCACAGTTCGAACAAGATGCAACTAATAGAATTTCTGTTTGGACAGGAGTTACAACTAAAGGGTATAAAGGGTTAAATCCTGGTAGATATGTTCAACTTAAGAACTCAAGCTTTGAATCTGTAGAACGAAAATACGATGACTATTTTGAATATCGAAGCAAGGATTACATGATTTGGGGAGGTACTGTGACCTACAAAAATGAATCAGGAAACTATAGAATTAGAGGAACTTTACCAGATAATCAGTTTATTGAGAATGCAGATATAGGATATGGACGTTTTGTTAGCCAATTAGATTTAGCCGATAAGAAGAAAGTAGCTGTTATCGGTAATAAAATGAAAAAGGATTTATTCAAAGAAGAAGACCCTATAGACAAAAATATTCAAATTTTTGGTGTTAATTTTAAAGTCGTTGGTGTTTTTTACGATCCAGGAGGAGACCGAGAAGAAAGCCAGGTTTATATACCAGTCACTACAGCACAACAAGTTTTTAATGCAGGAGACAATATCAGAAATATGTCGTTTACAGTAAAGATGGCAGATAATTTTGATGAAGCTGTGGCACAGTCTACTGCCATTGCACAAGGTATAGAAACGCAGATAAAAGAGCTTCATACTGTAGCACCAGACGACCAGAGCGCAGTTCGTGTAAACAACACCTTAGAAGAAGCCCAAAAAATATATTCTCTCATAGCTACCATACAAGCTGTATTTTGGTTCGTGGGAATAGGAACAATTATAGCTGGTATAGTCGGTGTAGGAAATATTATGCTAATAATTGTAAAAGAGCGTACAAAAGAGATTGGTATAAGAAAAGCCTTAGGAGCATTACCAATGTCAATAGTTGGGATGATTTTACAAGAAGCTGTATTTGTGACTATTTTTGCAGGTTTATTCGGATTGATTTTTGGATTAGGTTTATTGGAATTAGTTGGTCCACAAATAGACAGTGATTTTATTAAATATCCGCAGGTAGATTTCAATATCGCTTTAACAACTGTGTTTATATTAGTAATTGCAGGAGCTTTCGCTGGGTTTATACCCGCTTATAGAGCTGCAAAGATTAAACCCATTGTGGCATTAAGAGACGAATAGTATGTTTAACAGAGACCGTTGGAACGAAATATTAGAAGCACTAAATGCAAATAAGTTTAGAACTATTTTAACTGCATTTGGGGTGTTTTGGGGAATCACAATCTTAGTATTACTCTTAGCCTTAACAAATGGTCTTAAAAATGGTGTGACTGCAGATTTTGGTGATTTTGCAACAAACTCTATGTTTATGTGGACTCAAGGAACCTCAAAGCCTTATAAAGGACTTCCTAAAGGACGATATTTTAATTATAAGCTAGACGACGTCGAAGCTATAAAGTCAGAAATTACCAATCTTAAGTATGTTTCGCCAAGAAATCAATTAGGTGGGTACCGAGGAGCTAACAATGTCATTAGAGGAACAAAGACAGGTGCCTTTGAAATTTATGGTGACTATCCTGAGTACATTAAGCAACAGCCAATGGACATTCTCCAAGGCCGTTTTTTAAGTTATTCCGATATTAATTCAAAAAGAAAAATATGCGTCATCGGAACAGGTGTTGTAAAAGGACTATACGATAAAGGAGAAGAAATATTAGGAACCTATATTAAAATTAATGGTGTTAATTTTAAGGTCGTTGGTACATTTAAAATGAGTAATAGCCAAGGAGACGATGAGCAAGATGCTAGCACTATTTATATACCATTTACAACCTTTTCGCAAGCTTTTAACAGAGGAGAAAATGTAGGTTGGATGGCCATAACAGCTGTAGACGATGTACCAATAACTTCAATTAAGCAACAGATTTTTGATTTAATGAAATCAAGGCACAAAGTGCATCCAGAAGACGATAGGGCTATTGGTCATTTTGATTTATCTGAACAGTTTGGTAGAATAAGCGGTCTGTTTTCAATATTAACGATAGTGGGTTACTTTGTAGGAGCATTGGTATTAATGTCTGGTATCATTGGTATTAACAATATTATGTTAATTGTAGTTAAAGAACGTACAAAGGAAATTGGTGTAAGACGTGCATTGGGTGCAACACCATGGATGATCAAAGGTCAAATTCTTCAAGAAAGTTTGGTGCTTACCATTTTATCTGGCATGTTAGGAGTGTCCTTTGCAGCCTTGGTGATATGGGTTTTAAATTACATTTTAGATCAAGCTGGTGATGTAGAAAATTTTGCTAATCCAAGTGTGGGTATGCAGGTTGTATTCACCGCACTTATCATACTAGTGGTTTCTGGTCTTTTAGCAGGATTAATTCCCGCTAACAGAGCAACAAAAATGAAACCAGTAGACGCATTAAGAATAGAATAAAAAACGTTTATCGATAAATAAATTATATATCAATCAAAGATGAAAAGAACAACAACCGTCATCGTATTAATTTTAATAGTAGTAGTATTTGGGGTGTCCCTTTTTTACCTATGGTCAAAAAATCAAGAAGATCCAATAACGTACACTTCAGAAACTCCAACAGAACAGACTATTGTGGTTAAAACCGTAGCAACAGGTAGTATAGTTCCAAAAGAGGAGGTGTTAATAAAACCTAATATCTCTGGTGTTGTAGATGAGGTCTTTGTAGAAGCTGGAGAATATGTTAAACAAGGAGATTTAATTGCTCAAATTAGAGTAATACCTAACGTTTCTAATTTAACAAGTGCTAAGAATAATATTGCATCTAATCAAACAGCTTTGCAAACTGCTGAAATTAATTATAAAACACAAAAAGCTATATACGATCGCCAAAAAGCCTTATTTGACAAGGGTGTAATCTCTGCAAATGACTTCGATCAAGTAAATAATACATACTTACAGGCTAAGCAACAAGTAGAGCAAGCAAGGATTAATGTGACGCAATCGCGTCAAAATTATGACATTATAAAAACAGGAACAACATCTGGTTTAGGTAATATAGCGCAAACACAAGTGAGAGCAACAGTTTCTGGTATGGTGCTAGATGTGCCTGTAAAAGCTGGTAACCAAGTTATTGAGGCTAATAATTTTAATGAGGGAACATCAATTGCATCATTAGCTGATGTTACCAAAATGATTTTTGAAGGTAAGGTAGATGAAAGTGAAGTAGGAAAGATTAAAGAAGGATTACCTTTAGAGATTACCGTGGGTGCCATTGAAAACGAAAAGTTTGACGCAGTTTTAGATTACATTGCTCCAAAGGGTGTAGCAGAAAATGGCGCTATTCAGTTTGAAATTAAAGGTAGCCTTAAAACGGTAGATTCAACATTTATAAGAGCAGGTTTAAGTGCAAATGCTTCGATTATTTTAGAAAAAGCCGAAAACGTTATGGCAATTAAAGAGGCTTTGGTGCAATATGATAAAGAAACAAAAAAGCCATTTGTGGAGATTGAAGTAGGTGATCAGGAGTTTGAGAAAAAACCCCTGGAATTAGGTATTAGCGATGGTATTTTTGTTGAAGTTAAAAGCGGTATAAACAAGGACGATAAGATAAAAGTTTGGAATCAGGTGCAAGGAATGCCAAAATATGCGCAACAATAATTTTAACATTTAGTGTAACACATTAGAATTTATATAGACATATAGGCATTGTGAAATTAGTCAAGATAATTTTTCGATATATTATAAGAAATTTAATGACAAATTCCATCTGTCTATAAAAAATAATAAAACAACAGATGAAAAAATCAATCATAGTAATACTAACGCTTTTTGTAGCTTTTGCCAATGCACAGGATAAAAAGTGGACGCTTTTAGAATGTGTTAATTATGCATTAGAGAATAACATTTCTATTAAACAAAGCGAGTTAGATACAGACTTAGCAGATATTGCCAAAAAAGACGCAATAGGTAATTTTCTGCCAACATTAAATGCCAATGGTAGCTTTGGACAAAATACGGGTGCTAACATTAACCCAGCTACAAACCAGTTTGAGAACAATACCTTTGAGTCTGCTAATGGCTCTATCAGTTCTGGTATTAACATTTTTAACGGTTTAGCTAATTGGAAAACATTACAGCGTGCTAAACTCAATCAGATTGCAACACAGTACGGTTTAGATAGAATGAAAGACGACATATCGCTCACAGTCGCAAATTCCTTTTTACAAATTCTAGCTAATAGAGAGCAATTACGTGTCTTAAAAGCCCAAAATGAGGTAACTAAGGAAAATATTAAAAACACACAAGATTTAGTTGATGCTGGTGTTTTACCTCAAGGAGATTTATTAGAGATTCAGGCTACAAATGCCACACAAGAGCAACAAATCATTAATGCAGAGAATATATTGTTTATTTCAAAACTAGGACTTGCACAAACATTACAACTAAAAGATTATTTAAACTTTGATATAGTAGATGTGGACTATGGTTTGGTCGCTGCTGATATTTTAGATAGAACACCTTCTGAGATCGCAGAAAAAGCAAAGGAAGAAGTTAATAATGTATTAATAGCTAAAGCCAATTTAGAGGTTGCTGAAAAAGATTTAGAAATAACGAGAGCAGGTTATTTTCCGACTTTATCTGGTTTTGTGCAGTATAACACACGTTGGGCAAGTTCTCAAACCAATCCGTTTACAGGTGAAGATATTCCATTCATAGATCAATTATATCTTTTTGATGGAACTTCTTTAGGACTACAACTTAGGATTCCAGTTTTTAACGGATTCAGTGTTAGAAACAATGTTCAAAGAGGCAAAGTAGCTATAGAGCGTCAAAAATTCCAATTAGAACAAACCGAGTTAGATTTAGAGTCTACGGTATATCAAGCTTATAATGATGCTAAAAATTCTAAAAAATCTTATGAAGCTGCATTAAAAACTGAAGAAGCTCGTCGCTTAGCTTTTGAGTATGCTAAAGAACGTTACGATGTAGGGTTATCAAATTCATTCGATTTTAACCAATCGAGAGCGGCTTATGAAAATGCACAATCAGATGTGGTAAGAACAAAATATGATTATATTTTTAGACTTAAAATATTAGAGTTCTATTTTGGGCTTCCAATAACCGACTTAAACTAATTTTAAAAATGAGTAAAACTGTAAAGATAATCATTGGTGTATTTGTCATGCTTCTACTATTATTAGTAGCAGGAAAATCAATGGGATGGTTTGGTAAAAAAGGAAATTTCAAGGAAGTTATAGTAAAGGAAGTTACTTTAAAAGATATCGTTGAGACGGTTTCCGCTACTGGTAAAATTCAACCAGAAGTTGAAGTTAAAATTTCTTCTGAAGTATCTGGCGAAATTTTAGAGCTTCCATTTAAGGAAGGTCAAGAAGTTAAAAAAGGTGATTTATTAGTAAGGGTAAATCCAGATTTGATTCAGTCTGCTGTAAGCAGAAGTCAGGCTACATATCAAAATGTAAGAGCTAACTTAGAGCAAGCCGAAGCAACTTTAAAACAAGCCAAAGCGGACTATGACAGAAACAAATCGTTGTTTGAAAAAGGTGTAATTTCTAAAGCTGACTGGGACAGGGCAATCGCTAATTACGAAACAGCTGTTGCGGGTAGAAGTTCAGCATATTATAGTGTGCAGAGTGCAGCAGCATCTGTAAATGAGGCTAAAGATAACCTCACCAGAACAACAATCTATGCGCCAATGAGCGGAACAATTTCCATGCTTAATGTAGAACTTGGCGAGCGTGTGGTAGGTACACAGCAAATGGCAGGTACGGAGATTTTGCGTGTTGCAAATCTTAATAATATGGAAGTTGAAGTAGATGTTAACGAAAATGATATTGTTAAAGTAAATATTGGCGATTCTACAATAGTTGAAGTAGATGCGTACTTAAAAAAGGAATTTAAAGGTGTTGTTACAGAAATAGCAAACTCTGCTGCAGGAAACTTAACAGCAGATCAAGTAACCAATTTTAAAGTAAAAGTTAGAATTCTTGAAGAATCCTATAAAGATCTTACAGAAGGAAAACCAGAAACGTATTCCCCTTTTAGACCTGGAATGACTGCAACGGTAGATATAATCACCCAAACCAGAAAAGATGCTATTGCAGTACCAATTAGTGCAATTGTTATAAAAACAGATACAAGTTCAACTAAAAAGCCCTATGGTAAGAAAGTAGAGATTGATGACGATGAAATTCAAAAAGAGGAAGAAAAGTTTGAATGTGTGTTTATAGACGATAACGGTAAAGCAAAGCTAAGGGTTGTAAAAACTGGTATTCAAGATGATTCTAATATTGAAATTACTTCAGGATTATCTAAAGACGATAAAATTATTACTGGACCATACAATATGGTTTCTAAAACATTAAAGCCTGGAGATATGATTGAGCGAAAAAATAAAAAAGAAGTAGCCTCGGAAGGCAAAAAAGAGGATTAAAACATAATTCATCATATTAATGGCTCTTATACTCAATATTGAAACAGCAACAACAAATTGTTCAGTCTCTCTATCTAAAGATGGAGAGACTTTAGTTTTAAGGGAAGACAATAGTTCTGGTTACTCTCATGCAGAAACCTTGCACGTGTTTATAAAAAACGTTTTTGAACAAGCAAAAATTAAAACATCGGATATCGATGCAGTAGCTGTTAGTAACGGGCCTGGCTCTTATACTGGTTTGCGCATTGGTGTATCTACTGCAAAAGGATTGTGCTACGCTTTAAATAAACCATTAATATCTGTTTCAACTTTAGAGAGTTTATCCCATCAGGTTATAATTGAAGACGGACTTATCATACCTATGTTAGATGCACGTCGTATGGAAGTGTATTCGGCTATTTTTAACAATAATCACCAATTGATAAGAGAGATTAAAGCCGAGGTCTTAACGGAAAACAGTTATATAGATTTGTTAGAGAAAAGTAAAGTCTATTTTGTTGGGAATGGTGTAATAAAAACGCAACAGCTCATTCACCATCCTAACGCTTTTTTCATAAAGGATAAGTTGCCGTCGGCCAACGAAATGGGATTTTTGTCATACCACAAGTATAAAAAAAGCGACATCGAAGATGTCGCTTATTTTGAGCCTTATTACTTAAAGGACTTTGTTGCGATTAAAAAGAAAATCTAACCTTTCTTTTGTATTTCTACAGTATGTGGATATGGTATTTCTATACCAGCTGCATCTAAGGCTTCTTTAGCATTTTCAGTAACGTCAAAATACACATCCCAATAGTGTTCTGTTTTACACCATGGTCTTACCGCAAGATTAACTGAACTGTCAGCGAGTTCTAAAACTGTAACAGTAGGCTCAGGATCGCTTAATACAGAAGGATGAGAATTTAATACATTCATTAAAACTTCTTTAGTTTTTTTTATGTCGGCATCATAGCCAACTCCAAAAACTAAATCAACACGTCTAGTGCCTTCTGTAGTGTAATTAACGATATTACCGTTAGAAAGTGCTCCGTTAGGAATAATAATTTCTTTATTAGAAAGACCAGTAAGCTTGGTCGTAAAGATTTCTATTTCTTTTACAACACCAATTTCACCCTGCGCTTCAATAAGATCGCCAATTTTAAATGGTTTAAAAATCATAATCAATACACCACCTGCAAAATTGCCGAGTGATCCTTGTAAGGCCATACCAACAGCTAAGCCAGCTGCAGCTAATACAGCGGCAAACGATGTTGTTTCTACACCAACAGTGCCAAGCACTACGAGAATTAGAACAATTTTAAAAATCCAGCTAATGAGATTGAGCAAAAACTTTTTTAAGCTATCATCGTAGTTCGCTTTGGTCATTGCTTTTTTTATGCCTCCCATTGTCATTTTAATAATCCAACTACCAATAATCCATATCAGAATTGCAGCTAAAACCTTTGGTGCAAATTCTATAATTAGATTATAACCCTCATCTATCCATTTTTGTGTTTCCATATTGATTAATTTTTGCTGAATAAAAAAACTCGGCTTTAAGACCGAGTAAATTTAAAATATTGTTTTACAATTATTTAACTTCAAATGTCAACTTTAGGTTAACTCTAAATTCAGTAACGTCATCACCTTTTACAATAGCGCTTTGGTCCTGCACATATACAGAACGTATATTTTTTACAGTTTTAGAGGCTTCTTTTACTGCTTTTTTAGTTGCATCTTCCCAACTTTTGTCTGAGTTTGATAATACTTCAATTACTTTTAATACTGCCATAATATGTTGCTTTATAAGGTTATTTTCTTTTTAGAAACTTTTGTGAGCAAAAAGTCACTTAAAGTTACAAAACTTTAGCCATTTATTGCATTAACAGTAATCGAAGAATCATTCAACATTTCTCTTAGCATATTTTCAATGCCGTTTTTTAATGTAAATGTTGATGATGGACAACCGCTACAAGCGCCTTGTAATAATACTTCAACTTTTTTTGTTTGTTCGTCGTAAGACCTAAATTCAATATTTCCACCATCACTTGCAACTGCAGGTTTTACATATTCCTCCAGTATATTTACTATGTTTTTAGAAGTGTCATCAAGCGCCTCAAATTTTTGTTCTATTGCTGCTTCTGTTTTATTAAGTTGTTTGGGTGCATCATCATTAAGAATGGTCTTGCCTTCTTCTACATATGATTTAATAAATTCTCTAAGCTGTAGTGTGATTTCCTCCCATTCTATAATATCAAACTTTGTAATGGAAATAAAGTTTTTTTCCATAAAAACATTCTTCACAAAAGGAAATTGAAACAATGCTGTTGCTAACGGAGATGGTTTAGCTTCTTCTATAGATGTGAACTCGTAAATATTAGGAACTAATACTTTGTTACAAACAAACTTTAAAACACTTGGGTTGGGAGTGCTCTCTGCATAAACAGTTACTGCTGCTTTTGGTTTTATAGCCTCTTCAGTAATAATAATACCATCATTAGAAAGATAATCTTCAATTTGAGTAGCAACTTCTTCTTGAACATCGCTCCATTCTACAATATTGTAACGTTCAATAGCGACAAAGTTCGAAGCTATATATACCTTCTTAACAAATGGTAAGTAGAATAATTGCTGCGCTAAAGGAGAGTTTTTGGCCTCATCTATATTGTTAAATTCAAAGCTATTGTGATTAGTTAAAAATCGGTCAGCTTCAAATTTTAATATGGTCTCATTAGAGGTAGGTACTATGGTTATTTTTGTCTTTGGCATTCTTTTTTTTACAAAAATATGAAATATCAACATCAAACGTTAATCCTATATATGATGTTTTGTAACTAATTTCTTAAGTCAATTCATTTTATTTGATTAAATTTCGTCCTCATTTACAAAAACGGGATATTAAATGTTAATTCGATAACATTTGTTGAAGGTTTTTAAATGAATTCTGACTAACTATGAAAAAGATAATATTTGTAACAACGCTTATAATTTCGGCTCTTGGATTTTCTCAAGATCTTTCAATGCAAGATGGAACGTTTACACGATGTGCGCCAGATAAATTTTTTGATTCTGGTGGTGAATTTGGGCCTTATGGAAATAACGAAAATTTTACAACTACAATCTGTCCACCTAATGCAGATGAATTCATCATACTAGATTTTTTAGATTTTAGCACTCAGCTAAACGCAGATGTTTTAACAATTTATGATGGGGACGATACCACTGCAGCTGTTTTAGGTACATATTCAGGTGTAGCCTCTCCTGGAACTATTATAGCCTCAGACACTAATACTTCAGGATGTTTAACTATAACATTCACGTCTAATGGTGCAGGTAATACAACAGGATGGGAGGCAGATATTACGTGTGCCGTTTCTTGTCAAACAATCACACCACAAGTTGTTAGTACCACACCAGTTGAGACATCTCCAAATGTTGTTGAAATTTTACCTGGAGAAACTGTTGACTTTGTTGGAGGTGCAACATTTTCTGTAGATGGTACAAATGCGACCTACTCCTGGAATTTTGGTGATGGTAATACAGCAACAGGTACTAATGTTTCAAATACTTTTACCACTTCAGGCACATACTTAGTTACACTTACGGTTCAAGATGATAATCCTTTAGGGTGTCAAGAAAGTATTACTTTTTTTGTTAATGTTTTACAGGCAATAGTGTCTGTTAATAATAATGCTTTTCCAGAATCATCTATGTCTTTACCAGAATTAGTGGAGAACGTTTTAGTGTCTGGTGGATGCTCAGGTGTTGATAATTTCTCATTTCAGGTTAATGGTGCCCCAGGTGACACAGGTACCAAGAGTTACGGATATTTTACCAGAGGCGGAGCAGTTAATTTTCCATTCGAAGAAGGTATTATTATAACATCAGGTGTAGCTGCTCAGGCAGGGAATAATATTAATCCCAATTTAGTTTCCAATAATAATGGCCAAGCAGGAGATGCAGATTTAGAAAACGCATTAGGTTTTGGTGCAGGTGACACAAATGATGCAACATTTGTGAAGTTTAACTTTGTTCCTACTTCTAATGAGATAAGTTTTAGATATTTAATGGCTTCTGAAGAATATGATGGTTCTACAGAATGTAGTTTTGCAGATGGATTTGCATTTTTACTTCGTGAAGAAGGAACGGTTGCTTATACCAATTTGGCTGTTTTACCAGATGGTACACCAGTAAATGTAACAAACATTAATAATTCAGGAAACTGTACTGATAACCCAGCTTTTTTTGAAGGATATAATATTGGTGAAACTAATTATGGTGGTAGAACAGTTGTGCTTACAGCATCAGCAACAGTAATTCCTAATACAACCTACGAAATTAAATTAGTGGCGGCCGATGAAGGTGATTCTATATGGGATTCAGCTATCTTTTTAGAAGCTGGAAGTTTCAATTTAGGTGGTGATTTAGGAGATGATATAACAATTGCTGCTGGTACTGCAGAATGTGGTGGTAATGCAATAACCCTAGATACTGAGGCTCCTACAGCAACACATACATGGTATTATTCTCCAGATTCTGATGATCTAAATGATGCTACTCTTATTAATGGAGAGACAGGTCCTACAATTAATATAACAGACGAAGGATATTATTTTGTCGAAGTTGAATTTGCCCCAGGTTGCGAAACTTCGGACAGTATTTTGGTTGAGTTTAGACCAAGTCCTGTTGCAAATGCAGCTTCTGATTTATCCATTTGTGATGCTGATGCCACAGCAGAATTTGATTTATCAGAAAATGATGATGATGTGTTAGGAAGTCAAGATCCTAATGATTTCACCATAACTTATCATCTCACCGAACAAGATGCTATCGATAATGTTGGTGCTCTACCATCTAATTATACTAACATTTCTAATCCTCAGACCATATGGGTTAGAATAGCTGATGCTTCACAAGAGTGTTTTGATACTACTTCATTTCAATTGTTGTTTAGTGATCTTACGATAGGAAATACAATTAGTCCATTGCAAGTTTGTGATGGAGATATAACAGATGGAATAGGAACGTTCACTCTAACCGATAGAGACCCTGAAATTATAGGAACAAACGATCCGGATGATGTTACTGTAACATATCATTTAAATCAAGCTGATGCTGAAAATAATGCATCTCCATTGCCTACTTCTTATAACAATGTTACACCCAACAACCAAACTATTTATGCGCGTTTAGAAGATAATGTTAATAATGAATGTTACGCAGTCACCACCTTAGAACTAGAGGTGTTGGGCAATCCTGTGGCTAATATGCCTTTGGCATTGGAGGAATGCGATGACGACACCGACGGTTTTGTGGAGTTTGATCTGAGCGATCGCGATGCTGAGGTCATAGGCGCACAGACTGGGGTTGTAGTGACCTACCATTCCACGCCACAAGGATCTATCGATGGTACGGATGTGCTTCCGATACTGTACACCAATACTGTAGCCGACACGGAAGAAGTTTACGTACGCATCGAGAACGGAGCAGGCTGCTATGATACCACGACCTTACAGCTTATCGTCAACCCATTACCGGCCACTGTAGCGGTGAGCTCGTATGAGCTATGTGATGAGGATAACCCAGGTGACGAGCAAGAGCTATTCGACCTCACGAGTAAGGATGCGGAGATACTAAACGGTCAGGTCAATGTATCGGTGAGCTATTATGCCGACCCAACCGATGCGGATCTTAACGTGAACGCCATTACAGGACCATATACCAATACCAGTAATCCACAGACGATCTATGCGGTACTTACCAATGACAATACAGGCTGCAGCAACCAGGTGACGTTCGAGCTAGAGGTTAACCCATTACCAGTCTTGGTAGATCCAACGCCATTGGAAGTTTGCGATGACGGGACGCCAGATGGGTTAACGGCAATAGATTTAAACGTCAAGAACGCAGAGATCAGCGGCAATAATCCATCCTATACC